>Ga0102957_1000176_pt1 | contig 18167 bp, 12 predicted proteins | sample SalPon2_A_H2O_MG_2_FD_84517 | JGI IMG/M metagenome (GOLD analysis project Ga0102957, IMG submission 84517) | Salt pond water microbial communities from South San Francisco under conditions of wetland restoration - Salt Pond MetaG SF2_A_H2O_MG | ecosystem: Environmental > Aquatic > Non-marine... | reverse complement strand
GTAGAATCGTAACGAATGACCTGACCATTGATCGGAATCAGTTTTAATGAACGAGCGTCAGTACCAACTGCACCTTCTTCAACAAGAATCGCACGTACCGAATCCGCAGAGAGGCCGCCACCATCACCACCACCCGCAGCAATAACACCCGTCAATCCAGATCCGTCACCGATAAACGATTGTGCACGAATGGCAGTTGCGTTTAAAACTTGTAGTTCACTAGAAACTTCTTTGATAATTTTTCCACCCAAATAAATGGTAGACCCACTCAAATACAAGTCTTTCCATTTAGTTACCGAATCACCTAAATCATAAGCGGAATCAGCTAGTGGAATTAAATCACCGTATCGTATTTCACCAGAATTAATATAACCCGCTACTGCGGCAAAAGTAGGAATTGCACTATCTGTCAGATTTGCAGATAGGTCATCCGTAGACTTAACAAATTGAGAAACAAAAATGTCCTTGGTTGCATCTTTTAAAGCACCAAAACTGATCGTACCAGTCTGTGTTGTAATATCACCACCGGAAATTATTTCGTTGTTTACAACGAGATCTCCACGTGCGACAGCAACATCACCCGAGTCGTAGATATTTCTTGTCGTCAAATTCAATAGATTAGTTACTGCGGTCTTTTTAGTTTCTCCCGCAGACACATCATTGATGACAAGAACGTCAGAAGAATCGACATTGGTCAATGAATTTAATGCTGAAATTTTAACGTCTGCCACTTTAATTCCTCAATTTTAATTTATTTTATTTATATTAACCACGAGACACTTTAATAACATTACCTTCATCACTGTCTCGCCATAACTGACCAAGAACAACTGGATCTGTTATTGGTAAATTGTCTGCAACGACCGTGAGGTTGCCTGCGGTTGCTTGGAATACATGTTGAAGTGCATTGTATTCCGCCTGTGTACTTGTAATCTTTATATGACCATAACGTGTATGAATACCCGTTTGATCGAGACCCATTAACGCACTGGTATATTGTGTTCCGTCCGGACCATATGCCAAAATAGAAGTCCAAGGTTGACTTGTACTTAATCCTGTAAATGCATTAGCACCTGACGCAACGATGTCGAGTTCTGTTTGATCACCACCCTGAAGGTAAGTCTGTGTTCCATCTCCTCCTTCAGTTGCATCCATGTATAAATTGTATTGTGCACGTGCGACAATTCGTGATCCGTCTTGATATGAATCCCAAAGAGAAGATGCATCGGCAATACCTTGAACAACGGATTCAAAATTGGTGATATTATTCGTGTCGATGTTTGTAATGCTCGCACCACTACCACTGATATCGGTTGCAGAAAGTGATGTTACCGTCAGAGTACCAGTTGAGGTGTCATATGTAAGAGTGTCGTCCGTTCCCACTTGAACAGTACCATTACCATCTGACAGTAAAATATTATAGATGTCCGATGTCGATGAATAATTCTGTACATTGACATTGTTAGTGGTTTCAGAAATCAAAGATTCGGTGGCTTTTTCAACACTATCAATTCTGGAAATAAAATTACTATAGGTAATCTTTTTCGTTGTTCCGTCAGGGCCATCACTCACATCAACGAGAACGAGTACATCGGCATCGTCTGCTGTAGCTAATGGATTTAATGCTGTTATTTTAACGCCTGCCATTTTATTTCCTCAAGAATTTATCTTTATTTATAACCTACGGACTCAAGGGCCCTTCGGAAATTGTCTCAAACAATCTGTTACCATCCAAATCATAAATGTCAACTTCGTATGCATTGATAATAGAAGAAGGGTCACCCACATCTTTGTAAAGAAACATTTTCATATCAAAATCTAAAGTGTATACGATTGTTCTTCTGGATTCCAAAGGTGCTTCATAATCGTCACTGAACGTTATACCTTGTAATATTATAGGCGTATCTTCTTTTACGTCCGTAAAATCATCTAATGGTTTTACCGTGACCGTATACTGTGGAGTGAAGTAAGGCAATATTTGTTCAACTACCTGCAATGCATCATCCTGACTCTTTGCATAGATGTTCAACTGAAAATTCATAAGATATGGTACGGGAGTATATAACTTTTTGGATGTACTGTTACCGACCGTACCGACCTGACAATTGTTCATTTTTGGTAATTGTCTTGCCGCATCATAATTCATACCCACAATCTCAAATGACATTCTGGGAAGTTTTATCGCAATCTGTCGTTCACCCTGTTCTCCATTTTCCATTGCATCAATACGTGAAAGGAAATCTCTCTTGGGTGAATAAGATAAAGGTACCTTCATTTGACTAATGACTGCACCTGACGAATTCTTTCGAATAATATTAATGTTATTGAACAACGACCCAAACACGGCCACTGCTTTTCGAATTCTTTGATGATAGAAATGACCGCCAAACATTATCGTGGATCTCCGAACGGATTATTTTCCGAAAAGTCTATGAACCCATCACCAATCGTGTCAAAATCACTGTTCTGTGTTCCATCCTGTAGTTCTTCTTCGGTAGTAACAGGTGTTACACTTGCACCCGATACGTCACCTACAATTGCATTGGTGGTTGTCCAAGTGTGGTATTCACCATCAGTTGCACCGTTGTGAGATATGTAAAACTTCATGTTGTCAGAATCAGCGAAATCTATATCCACCAATTCTCCTCTCATTTCATATCCAGTGTTAATTTGTCTAACATATTCTGGGACTTGGAATTCACCCGTTATATTCGCCGTAGGTGCTGTGATAACGATCTGTTGTGCGTGTATGGATTCAATGTTATTAATCGCTTCAACACCTGTATCAAAGTCTTCATCGTTATATTCGAATACTTCGCAACGCATCTTGAACACGGGAAGATCTTTTAACTGATAGAACGGTTGTTCCGTTTCAACTCGTGTGATTTCAAAAAATGTTTGTGATAGGGTAAGAAAGACCAAGTCACCTTCTCTTGGTCGGAAAAAGGGTTTCGTATCAGTAGTTTCATACCTACCAATGGTTGAATGAAAACGTCGACGTGACACAATGAACGTTGCTGCGTCTCGAATCTCTACACCAAACTTGGTGAACAAATCACCCTCACCATCAAACCCTTCGATGTTTTCGATGTACATTTCAATGCGATAGGCATTGTCAAATCGAGACACAGAATCATCTTCAAATATTCTGTCTCGATTTACAATCTCTCGGGGAATATAATATACGTCCTGACCATACATCTTTAACGATTCGATTATAATCTCTTCGTAAAGGTCCTGTTCGGATTTTCTTCCCTGACTGAAATATAGATTCGTTGCCATTTATTATCCCATGAAAAAGTCTACGGGCAGTTCGTATTCTGATCGCATCTTTTCTTCGAGTCTTTCCATTTCTGCTGTTGCGTCATCGTAGTACTGTCGACCATTTAACACAACACCGCCGGGCAACTGCATACCTTCAAACTTAATAAGGTTAGTACCCCATTGTTGTTTGATTGCTGCGGCCGTGTATTCTTTCATGAAAGTGTCGCTCCAAACAGAAGTGTGTGTGTTTGGATCGACTGTTTGAAATACTTCTGCGATAAGATAATCACCTTCTTTCAAATCACCGTCTTCGATATTACCATGAATGTATATACGATTCTGTCGTCGTGAAAACGTTGTTATAGGTGATCCTGTGAGTAACATGTCAAGGAAGTCGAGATATTGTTCCAACTGATAATAATAAGACATGCCTCCCGAAAACTGCATAAAGTCACCCAGACTGTTCAACATCATCTGATATCGAATGTCGAACATGTTGACGTTGGAGTACATCGGATTAAAAGGAAATACTCTCCGAACATAAAGAATGTCTGAAGACAATGTCACATACCGATTTGCAATATCTTGTGCGGTCATTTGGTGTTTTAAAAACACACGAACGGTCGCATCACTGTGAAACTCCTGATACTTTTGTAACGCATCGTCGACACGATCTTCTATCTGATCTTCATCGACGTTTATTTCCAGTACAGGACTACCCAGTCTACGAAGACAGTAATCTATCAATCCTTGTCTGCTTGTTGGTTGTGCCATTTTTTATTCCTGTTTATTCTTATTTATTATCCCCAGAGAACATTGCCACTTGAATCATAGATAATTAGTCTTCGGTTACTGTTGTCTAATAATTTTAGTGCAAATTTCAGATCGCCAGATATTGTCGCAGAATCTGACGAAAAAGTTCCGACCGTCACCGGATTTGTGGTAGAGTTGCCTCTTCCTGTTACTGTCTCAAGTGTGTCTGTTTCAACCACTTCGTCCAGTAACGAACTGATATTGACTATACCAACACTGTCATTCCCACCAGTGAATGGATCTGTTTTTAACGATAGAAGATAACGACCTTGAGACGAATCTAATGACTCAGCTTTAAAAGTTAAACCACTTAAAATGGGTTGAGTGGTAAGAAGTCTCGTACCGTCCTTCAATAATGAAACAAGTGCATTATCACTATCTGGTGACCCTAGGTTAGGTTCTGCTTGAGAAAGTTCTAGGTACTGATAACGATCGGAGTCCAGTCTATCAAAAGACCGGACCTTAACCTTACCACTTATTGTGTCTATTCGTCTTGGCATTACAAATTATCCATTCAATGATTCAAGGTATGAGAGAATAAATTTCATCTGACCGTCTACTGAAGCAGAGGCACGTACCTGATTGTTTTGTTCAACGATTAATTTACCCGTTACCAAACCTGCTGCATCGTTGGGTTGAATCTCGAAGTTTTTGACTACTTCTGTGTTGATAAGATTTGTGGTATCATAATGTGACATGGTACACGTATGCGCATCTACAGAGTCGATGTTAGCAACCTGTGCCATCAAAACGATTGCAGTAATTTCGTTTGGTACAGTATAGATAACGTCACTGTCTCCAATGATCGGACCCGCTTTCAAAACTGTCGTCGTTGTTTTAAATGTATTTAATGGGATTGCCATGGTTAACCCTCAAGAGCAAGAATGTATGGAGTTAGAATTGCGTACAGAGAACGTTCGAAAGTTTCACCTTCGATTCTTCCTGCCTGTCTGTTAATGTTAAGTTCACTACCGATCTTAAAGTCACCCAGCTGGTCGGTACTTGTAAACACCACCAGACCTTCGTTGGTGGCAGAATCATATCTAACCTCGTTTGCTGGAATTGGGAATCCACCATTTTGTGGAATCGCAGTAAACGTGTTTGTACCAGAACCAACATATTCAAATGTGTGCGACGATGATGTGATCTGTGAACGTTGGTGGAATGTTATTCTCTGACCTGCGTTGTATGTCGCATTGTTTAAGGGTGGTTGGAACGTAACGTCATAAGTCCCTGGCGATACAGAATCTACTGCAAGTACAGTATAGTAATAGTTTTCTGAATCGAACCTCATTGCATCGCCATAGTTCGGTTTTTTAAATTCACCGACCGTACCGATATAATCCGCAGAGTCTCTGTTTATGGTGTTTTCAATTCGAATGACATCATCAAAGATGACCTGATTGTTTGTCAGAATTCCGTCATATAATGTTTGACTACTTCCTCTCGCAACCAATCCAAAATCACCAAACGATGAGTTGGAGTTAGTCAATGAACACTGACCACCTGTTTCTGCGAGAATAGAAGTTTGTGTTGAAATGGTAAAAATAGATACCAACTGTGCATATCCACGGTTGAGTAGATGTACACCATAACCTGCCGCATTATACTGTGTGAATGCGTCACACACCATTGATCGTAGACCCGATGCTTTCGAACCATCTATTCTCATACCAATACCATCATTGGTAATAGAAGTACAGTTCTGAACATAGGGTGATTGTACGATAAACGGTCCAGCTCCCGGCGAGTCTACTTTAGGATCATACGATACACAAGCCGCAAAGTTTTGGTGATCACGGAAAGTTACCTGTTGAATATAAACACCGTTGTCCATGTAGAAAATATCCGAATCGACGCTTTGGGGACGAATCGTAACTGAACGTAGGTTGTCACCAACAATCGCTGTCTTGGGTGGTATCTTTAATGGATTGTTAACAGTGTAATCACCAGACTTGAGGTAGATTGTAGTATCACCTGTATTCTTTGCAGATTTGACCGACTGCAATACAATCAAGTCTCGTTGTTCTTCTAGACCTGCAATTGCGGTTCGCAATTCAGATTCTACGTTGGTGGTGACTAAATTTGGATTAACGACTAGAGGTAAATTGTCTAGATTGCCATCATTGAGAGAATTGATTAAAATATTCAACAAATTACCGATTACATTTTCTTCGGCCGCAGCTGCCCATTGACCACCATTACCTGATTCGTTAGCACCCGCTGAAAGGTTGGAGGTAAGATTATTCGTGATTAACTCATTAATAATGATCTTCAGGTGTGTGTAAGTTGCAACGGTCGCAGCAGTTTCTCCTACACCCAACTGACTTACCGCACCAACAAAGTAAGCACGGGTGTTGATTGTGATTGCGTGTGTACCACCATAAAGAACATCGAAGGTAAGACCATCAACAATGAATCCCACGTCTCTTCGACATCGAGTTTCGTCATAGACAAGAGAAGGGTATTCTGATGTGATATATGCAACGACTTCGTCTTTTAACCACTCACGGTTTTTTTGTAGTATTACCGCTGCATCGTCTGCGTCACCAGTGGGAAGAATATTAGGTGTCGGGAATATGATATCATCAGATGCTTGTTCTGTACTTACCGCACCATTGATAAGAATGTCGATTACTTCTGACCAATGACGGTTGTTTCTTTGAAGTGCACCATCAAGCCCTGTACTTGATTTCACCGAAGGTATGGATGAAATCGCACCCCTTGCCTGATTGAATGCCACTCTTGTCGGTACCAACTGTTCTTGAGTGACTTTAGTAGATCCTGCACGTTGATATGCAAGTCCCGATGTTACTGCATTATAATTGGTTCCGTATGCAATGTCAAATCTTAATCCATCAATGATGTAGTTTAAATCACGAGTACATAACGTTTCGTCAAAAGAAAAAGTCTTGAGTGCGGTTACGTGAGAGATTGCGGAATCTAATGTAGAAAATGCGTCTTGTAGAGAAGTACCGAGGTTTCCCTTTCTTCCTGATTTGGAAACATAAAAAACATTATCGACTTTGTCGTCACCAACCTGAATAATGTCAATGACACCATTAGCATCTTGTTTAATAAACATCTTGCCATCATGTGTATTGATAGCAATCTCACCCAGAGTGAGATCCGAGATGCCTGGTCTCTTTCCGGCCGTTGTAGAAAATTTATTAACTATTGTCGCCATAATTTCTATTTATCCTAAAACCCGCCACCCGTGACCTGTACGAGAAATACCTTTCCGTCTATGATTTCAAACGTTGATGAATCAAAGGAAACGATACCCGCACTGTCTACTGAAGCAGTTAAACCTGATATTGTTATTGATGAATCGTCGGTGGTGATATTAATACCCGCACCGGCATTTAAAACACCGAAAGTGTTTCTCACCAAATCAACCGAGTCGATATTTACAACGGATAGATCAGTGATAGTTGCACTGTTTAAAATAGAACCAACAGTAACGTTCAGATTTGTTGCGTTTAAATTGTCTACATTAAATTCGTTGATTCGTTTATTTGCGTCTACAATCACACCACTTGACGCAGTTAATATACCGTGTTTGTGATCCAACAAATCAGTGAAATATTTACCACCAATCAGATCTATACGTGATGCAAATTCAGTCTGGTCCGAACCATAACCAATGTAAAGTCGATCACCTCCATTCCCAGTTCCATCGACGGCTGAACCACTGTCAGGTAGAAATGAGTATGCAAGTTCGCCCGCACGTAGAAGTATTGGTTGACCTGTTGTGGGTGATCTACGAATTAAAATAAATCCACGATCAGAATCTTGTTCGTAGATCTTGCCATCAATGACCTGATTCTGGTCTAATACTTTTGCATTGACAAATCGATTGGTGGAATCATATACGAGAAGATCACCAAGAGTGGGATTAGTTACATCAATCCCAATAACGTCATTAAGGTTTACGGCATTAGATATGAGAACGTTACGTGTAGGAGATCCGACTTCAATTTTTAATACTCTTGTGAAGTCTCCTACAACAACCTTGTAAGTCGGTGTTCCTACAAGGACCTTGTCTACACGTATGTCTGCCATATAAATCTATCCTGTTATGTGACGGAAGGTGTTACGGTTATCAGACCTTCTAATACCCTTTCCACTATTGTTCCATCACTATCAGTCGCAGATATTTCTACATCATACATGTATCTTTTTTTGGTATTTAACAAATCTGTTTGTGCATTTGTTAATGATAAGTTAATGATACCATCATCAGCGGGTGCAACAACGTTCGTAGTGAACGAGACCTTGTCAGAGTCAGCCGCATCATAACTCGTTGCCATTTTTGCGGCAACCGTGTATCCTGTCAAGTCTTTTTTAGCACCAGACTTTGTAACCAGATACACATCAATCGAAACGTCTGTTCCTTGATCAATGGTTAGATCTTCGTAGTGTGCCATAAATCCCTATCCAATCAAATTAATGTTTATGGCATTATTTATAAGGTTTTATGCGCGAATATCTTCAATAATCCAATCTTGTAGACCCGAAGACATTTCACTTCTATCGAGTACAAACGCAACCGTCATTCTTAAACAATTCGTTCGTGCGCTGTGGTACACCAATTGTTCTTGTGGATCTTCGTATGCACCAAAATAACCTGCTTTGCATTGCCATCCTTTGACATCCGGAATCACAACCATTTCTTTCTTTTCATTGTCCCAGTGTCTCCAATAACCATCACCCGTTTCACTCCACGTAAAAATAAAATTATATGCGGATGCGTTTGCGTTATTGTGCCATGATATGTAACCGCCGGGGGGATATATTGCAAATAATGCGTTTCGTTTGAGATTGAACGTTGTTTGTAGGTTTCGAAGAAAGTTCTCTTTCTTTACTGCAACCTTACCAATAACATCGCTGGCACCACCTTCTACGAATCGCATGTTGTTTTGACTTAATGAGTATGCATAAACTACATCTGGAAACCCATTGTGTTGTCTTGCCTGTTTATAAACCTGATTAAAATAATCATCACCCGTATACCAATCAATCTGATCCTTGTGATTATCACACTGAAGTTTCACATTCTTATAATTCTCGTCTTCGATAAACCATTCTGCCTCTTTCAAAAGATCGAGTGCGAAATCGTTGAGTGGTATGTCGATCATTTTACTCATTTTAAAAATCCTGTTGTTTTGCAGCTGCCGATGAATAATGACGAATTACTATCGGTTTTTCGTTGTGTTTAAACTTGTATTTACTGAACCAGTTCCATCTGGCATCGTCGTCGAGAATACCGACCTTTAAACTTTGATACTTGGGTTCTTTGTTTACCAACCACCACAAAGAAAATTGATCCCACCGTGCAAGACTTCTCGGATACGTGTCCTCGTCCCATGTCCCATCTTCTTTGGTAGGCCACCACCGATTCGCATATTGTTCAACCGTGAGGTCATACCAGTCTTGCATGAAATCTCTGACCAAAGGATTTCTCATATCATACAAACAGACCGCACCACAAAGTTCGAACTGACCGCCAGGGAACTTAAGTTCTGCATAACAGTAGGATCGTTCTTCGGGAAGACCAGTGAACATCATGTCGTTATCTTCAAACAGATCGAAGATAGTGGCAATGTCTTCATGTTCGACTTCGGTATCTGCGTCAATGTAAAAAGTCAGATCGTAAGGTGACTTTGCCATTCCCCATAGTTTTGCACGTTTATGATCGTCACAGAAAATGATTTGGTCGGTTATTCTTTTTCCCCGATCATCTAAAAATCTTTCTTCTGTTACCAAAGTGCACTTGGCTTCAGGATAAAAGTCTAGTATAGATTCAATTAAATTGCAAGCAGAAACGTAAAAGAATTTAGTTCTAGAGGCAACAATTACATACCCTTTAGTCGGTTGATCCATTAAACACTCCAAGTTCTTTACCCATAATTAATGTCGCAATTGCGTTCATTTCAACATCATTCTTTGCACGACGAAGTCTGGTTCTCAATTCTCGATCACTACTGTTCTTGATCTCTTCTACTTCGAACGCTCTCAATTTAAGTCCGAACAAGTGTTCCAGTTCCGCAGCCTGTTTTTGTTGTTCGTGTTGAGCTCGTTTCTCTTGATGATCTCGATCTTTTCTCTCTCGTCGTTCTTTAGTATTGTTGTCGATTTTTTCTATGCCAAGTTTTGAAACGACTTCTTTATAATGTTGACACTCTGTTCCGTTTGGTAACATTTTGTGAAACAACATAACATCGTTTCGTCGTTTACCGTCCGGTAGAGTCGTTACTCGAATACATTTTACTTGAGACCTGTCGTCAATACCGTCTTCCCAAAATGCATTATCTAAATAATCATGTTTGTTCATGTCATGCCACCCTTACATATAATGTGTAAACTTCAATTACAGTCGGAGGCGCTATCAGTTCTCCTCTCAAACCATAAGTAACTTCAACTGGTATATCTAATATATATTCTTCTTCAAATAACTCACCAGAATATTCGACCACGTAATCACCCGAATACGGTTGTCCAGAATATTCTGAAACATATGTGTCAGTGAACGATTCACCAGTATAAACATTTTCGTATTCACTAACGTATACCGCACCTGCAAACTCTGCAAATGTTGCTGCGGTATATGACTCTTCTATATAGTCCTCGGTGAAGTTGCCAAGGTAGGCTTCATCCACATAAGTTTGTTGATATACCTCAACATATGATGGACCAGTGTATTCCAACACTTCATAAGATGGTACATAAACATCTTCGTAACCAATACCTAGGTATTCTGTTAAATAAGTTCCTTCAAATGACGTTGAATAATCAGACACATATTCAATTGACGTTACATAACTAGACGAGAACGGTTGTTCAAAGTTGCCAACGTATATAATCGAGTATGCGGTTTCATACTGACCTTCAAACGTTTGAGTAAAATCTGTTTCATATATATCAATAAAATTACCTTCATATGTTTCAGAGAAATTACCCTCATAAGCATTTTCATAGATCGCAGTGAATTGTGCAACGTATTCGGTTACATAGTTTCCGGTATATTCATCAGCAAAGTTACCGACATATTGACCTTCGAATGTCTCTTCGAATGTTCCAGTATATTGACCCTCAAACGTTTCTATAAAATCTCCAGAGTAGTCAACAGAGAAGTTGCCTGAATAATTGTCTGTGAAATCACCCAGATATTGTCCTTCGAATGTTTCTACAAAGTCTCCCTCATAAACTTCCTCGAAGTTACCGATATAGTCTTCGGTAAAGTTGCCTTCATATTGTCCTTCAAAGTTTTGTTCAAAGTCCCCACTGTAATCTACAGAGAAATTACCCGAATATGTTTGTTGGAAATTACCCTCATATTGTCCTTCAAATGTTTCTAGGAAATCACCCGAATAGTCTGTCGAGAAGTTACCAGAGTAATCTGCTGTAAAGTTACCCGAATACTGTCCTTCAAACGTTTCTAGGAAATCACCAGAGTAGTCGACAGAGAAATTACCTGAATAATTCTCAAGGAAATCACCAGAATACTGACCTTGGAATGTCTCCAAGAAGTCACCAGAGTATTGTCCCTCAAACGTTTCTACGAAGTTGCCAGAGTATGGAACAGAGAAGTTACCACTGTACTGTTCCTGAATATACAAAGAGATGTAATCCGTACCATACAACGAAATGTAATCGGTCGAATAATCTTCGGTAAAGTTACCAGAGTAGTCTTCGGTAAACGTACCAGTATACTGACCTTCAAAGATTGTTTCGAAGGTGCCTGTATACTGACCTTGGAAGGCCTGTTCAAAATCACCACTGTATTCTTCGATAAAGTTTCCGGTGTAATCTTCACTGAAGGTACCTGTGTATTGACCTTCGAAGATTGTTTCGAATGTTCCGGTGTACTGCCCTTGGAATGTCTCCTCAAAGTCCCCACTGTAATTCACCGAGAAATTACCCGAATATGGAGTAGAGAAGTTACCTGAATATTGACCCTCAAAGTTTTCTTCGAAGTTACCCGTGTATTGTCCTTGGAAGGTTTCTAGGAAATCACCACTGTAATCCAGTGAGAAATCACCCGAGTATTGTTCTTGTGTATACGTTACACTGAAGTTACCACTATATTGTTCTTGAGTATATGTGACACTGAAGTCACCCGAATAATCCTCTTGAATATATGTCTCTTCAAAATCACCAGAATAAGTTTCCTCGAAATCTCCTGAATAGTTTACACTGAAATTACCAGAGTAAGGATCAATAAAGTCACCGGAATATTGTCCTTCGAAGTTCTGAACAAAGTTACCACTATATTGACCTTGGAACGTTTCTACAAAGTCACCCTCATATGGAGATGAGAAGTTTCCGCTGTACGCAACCGTGAAATCACCAATGTATTGACCTTCAAAGTTTTGTTCAAAGGTGCCTGTATATTGACCTTGGAACGTTTCTACAAAGTCACCCTCATATGTTACGAGGAAGTTGCCTTCATATGCAACGGTGAAATCACCCAGATATTGTCCTTGGAAATTTTGTTCGAAATCGCCAGAGTAGTTTACACTAAAGTTACCAGAGTAAGGAACAATAAAGTCACCGGAATATTGCCCTTGGAATGTTGATACAAAGTCACCCGAATAGTCTGTCGAGAAGTTACCTGAATAATTCTCAAGGAAATCACCAGAATATTGCCCTTGGAATGTTTGTTCAAAATCACCCGAGTAGTTTGTCGAGAAGTTGCCAGAGTAATCTTCGACGAAGTTACCTGTATACTGGCCTTCAAATGCCTGAATAAAATCGCCGTCATAGGTTTGTACAAAGTTACCAGAGTAAGGAACTACGAAATCACCTGTGTACTGACCTTGGAACGTTTGTAGGAAATCGCCCGAATAGTCTGTCGAGAAGTTACCAGAGTAATCTTCGACGAAGTTACCTGTATACTGGCCTTCAAATGCCTGAATAAAATCACCGGAGTAATTTAAACTAAAGTTTCCACTGTATGGAACGATGAAATCACCTGTGTATTGTCCTTGGAAAGTCTGTAAGAAATCACCAGAGTAATTCAGGGAGAAGTTACCAGAGTAATTCTCAAGGAAATCACCAGAATATTGCCCTTGGAAGTTGGTTAAAAAATCACCAGAGTAATTTAATGAGAAATTACCTGAATAATTCTCAAGGAAATCACCGGAATACTGACCTTCAAAGGTCTGTTCGAAATCACCAGAGTAATTCAGACTAAAGTTGCCCGAGTAAGGAACAACGAAATCTCCTGTGTATTGTCCTTGGAAAGTAGAGAGAAAATCACCCGAGTAATTTACACTAAAGTTACCTGAATAGTCTACGACGAAATCGCCTGTGTACTGACCTTGGAACGTTTGTAGGAAATCACCAGAGTAATTCAGACTAAAGTTGCCCGAGTAAGGAACAGAGAAGTCACCAACGTACTGGCCTTGGAAGTTGGTTAAAAAATCACCAGAGTAATTTAAACTGAAGTTTCCACTGTATGGAACGATGAAATCACCTGTGTACTGCCCTTGGAATGTCTGTACAAAATTTCCTAGGTATTGACCTTCGAAAGTCTGTAAGAAATCACCAGAGTAGTTAACAGAGAAATTACCAGAGTAAGGATCAATAAAGTCACCTGCGTATTGTCCTTCAAAATTCTGGATAAAATCACCAGAGTAGTTAACAGAGAAATTGCCCGAGTAAAACTCTATGAAATTACCTGTATACTGTCCTTCGAAATTTTGGACAAAATTACCCGAGTAATTTACACTAAAATTACCTTCGTATGTTTGTTGCAAATATTGAACACTGAAGTTACCAGAGTAATCGACAGAGAAATTACCTGAATAATCTGTAATAAAATTACCCGAATAAAATAAACTAAAGTTACCCGTATATTGCCCTTGGAAGTTGGTTAAAAAATCACCAGAGTAATTTTGAATAAAATCACCCGAGTAATTAGCTTGAACATAATTAGAATCAAATGTGCCTAGGTAATTTGTTTCAAACGTACCAGAATAATTTACACTGAAGTTACCCGAGTAATCTTCTTGAGTATAGAATGTTTCAAATGTACCTGTATATGTTTGTTCAAAAGTACCGAGGTAGTTTACACTGAAGTTACCAGAATAATTTTCCTGTGCATAATTGTCTTCGAATGTACCCGTGTAATTTAATTCAAACGTCCCGAGGTAATTCGTTTGGAAATCACCTGTGTAAGTTTCTTGTGCGTATGTGACACTAAAGTTACCCACGTAGTTTGTATCAAAGGTTCCCAGATAGTTGGTTTCAAAATTACCTGTGTAAGTTTCTTGGGCGTAATTGGTTGCAAAATTCCCAGCATAGTTTGTTTCAAACGTTCCCAGATAATTGGTCTGGAAATTACCTGTGTAAGTTTCTTGGGCGTAGGTAACACTAAAGTTACCCGCATAGTTTGTTGCGAATGTACCCGTATAGTTTACACTAAAGTTACCTGTATAGTTTTCTTGAACATACAGAGAATCAAATGTGCCTAGGTAATTTGTTTCAAACGTTCCCAGATAGTTGGTTTCAAAATTACCCGTATAGTTTTCTTGAGTGTAAGTTAAAGCGAAATTACCTGCATAGGTTAAAACAAAATCTCCAGAATAAGTTTGTTCGAAATTACCGATATAATTGTTTTGCACATAAGTGACAGCGAAATTACCGATATAGTTTGTATTGAACGTTCCCAAATAGTTTAAACTAAAGTTACCAGTATAATCTGCTTGTACATAGTTTTGTAAGAAGTCATTACTGAACTGTTGAGTAAATTGTGATGTAAAATCTTGTTCAAAATTACCCGTGTAGTTTTCTTGAGTATACGCTTGAACAAATGTTCCCGAGTATGGTTGTGCAAAATTGCCAACGTATGTGGTTTCAAAATTACCTGTGTAGTTTTCTTGAGTGTAAGTTACAGCGAAATTACCTGTATAAGTTGCACTAAAGTTACCGACATAACCTTGTATAAAGTTACCAGTATAGTTCGATTCGTTATAAGTTGCCGTAAAATCACTTGAAAACTGTTGTAAAAAAGTTCCGGTAAAATTAGTTTCAAACGTTCCCAAATAGTTTTGTGTAAAGGTGTTGGAAAACTGTGTTTCAAAATTACCTGTGTAGTTTTCTTGAGTGTAAGTTACAGCGAAATTACCTAAATATGATGCAGTGAAGTTACCAATGAAGTTACCTGTATATTGCGCTGTTACCGGACCTTGATAGGCTACAGTAGAATCTGTACTGAAATTACCTGTATATTGTGTACCATATGCTATGGTAAAGACAGAAGTAAAGAAACCAGTAAAGTAAGCTGGAGGAACATATCGTGCAATAGAATAATAACCACCACCGGCACCATCAGAAGCGAAGAAAGTCCCTCTATAATAAGTGTATCCATCAGTACCAGTTTGTGGTGATGAAGCTCCCGGCGGCACAGAGGCGCTTACAAAGAAAACCTGCGAACTATCCCAAAGACCTACAGAGCCTTGTACGAAACCACTATCAAGCCAATGGTACACGTTTTGTGTGTAAAGATATCCAGAAAAGTTGCCGGGGTAACCATACTGTTGACTAAAGTTACCCGTATAAAATAATGTCGGGCCCGACTGATACTGTTGTGTGAAATCTCCAATAAAGTTACCAGTGTACCCCTGTTGCGTATTTCGTTCGTAGACTTGTGTAAAAGTACTAGTAAAACTCGAAGAGAAACCCACTGAAAAATTACCAACGTACTGCCCTTGGAAAGTAGATAGGAAAGTACCCAAATAGTTCTGTGTAAAACTATTAGAAAACTGTGTCTCGAACGTTCCTAGATAATTCGTCTGGAAATTACCAGTATAAAATAAACTGAAGTTACCAGTATAATTAGCTTGGAATGTTTGTAAGAAATCACCATCAAAGTTTTGGGTAAAACCAGCAGAAGAGAAATTCTGTACAAAGTTACCAACGTATTGTCCTTGGAAGTTGGTTTCAAAATTACCCACGTAAGGTTGAGTAAATTGACTTGTAAAATCCTGTTCGAAGTTACCCGTATATTGTCCTTGGAAGGTACCAAGGAAAGTACCAGAATAATCAATAGAGAAATTACCAGTATAAAATAAACTGAAGTTACCAGTATATTGCCCTTGGAAAGTACTTAAAAAATCAGCTGAAAAATTAGTTTCGAACGTTCCCGCATATGTTTGTTGAAAGTTACCTAGATACTGCCCTTGGAATGTCTGTACGAAAGTACCAACGTAATTTACACTGAAATTGCCTGAATAGTTTTGAACGAAATCACCCGTGTACTGCCCTTGGAAAGTAGATAGGAAAGTGCCAGTGAAGTTAGTCTCAAATGTTCCCAGATAGTTTGTTTCAAACGTACCTGTGTATTGCCCTTGGAAATTGAGAGTGAAATCAGATGAAAATTGAGTTTCGAACGTTCCCGTATATGTTTCAACAAAGTCACCAGAGTACTGACCCTCGAAGTTAGATAAAAACGTACCAGTGAAATTGGTCTCGAATGTTCCTGTGTACGTTTGAACGAAATCACCCAAATACTGCCCTTGGAAGTCCGATAAGAAAGTGCCAGTGAAGTTCGTTTCAAATGTTCCTGTATACGTTTGAACGAAATCACCCAAATACTGCCCTTGGAAGTCCGATAAGAAAGTGCCAGTGAAGTTCGTTTCAAATGTTCCTGTATATGTTTGTTGAAAGTTACCTTGATATTGACCTTCGAAATTTGATAAGAAAGTGCCAGTGAAGTTAGTCTCAAATGTTCCCAGATAGTTTGTTTCAAACGTACCAACATATTGCCCTTGGAAGTTTTGAACAAAGTCACCCGAATAATTTGTTTCGAAATCACCAGTGTAGCTTGTCTCAAATGTACCTAGGTACTGCCCTTGGAACGCTTGTACAAAGTCTCCACTATAATCTGTGTCAAACGAACCAGTGTAGTTCGTTTCAAACGTACCGACATATTGACCTTCGAAGTTTACACTGAAATTGCCTGAATAATTTACACTGAAGTTACCAGAATAATCTTCCTGCACATAGTTTTGTAGGAAATCATTTGAGAAATCCTGTTCAAAGTCACCAGAGTAATTTACAGAAAAATCACCAGAATAGTTAATCGAAACGGACTCTCCCATCCATCCAAACAATGGTTCTTCGTCGTCAGTTGCATCATTGACAGTGACAAGGTAGACATCAGTACCTTCGAATTTCCATAGAGTATTTGAATTGAAGTTTGCCGCAGATCCTGAATCTAATGCAATATCACCCGCAACACCAAAACCAGATGTTCCTTCACGGAAAAATACAGAAGGACTGGTCGCATTACCAGACGCATAGAAAGTTTCATGAAGAACCCAAGAAGATCCGTTCCAACTAGAAACCTGAACAGAACCACTATTGGGTACAACCAAATGGAAGTCTGACAGAACACCGGCGTGCATGTAGTGGGACGATAGATATTCCGTACCAACACCTTGACACGCATCACCACCCGCTCCATCCGCAATCTCTACAGCAACACAGGGGTTCGCATCAGCAACCCTGTATGTCGCATTTGTTGAAGGAGCCGCATTGTTTACAGATGATTCAACTCCATTTCGTCGACGATAAACCACGGTAGATGCCGGAGTCAACATCATATAGTCCGCACCAGACTGGATTGCACTCGCAACCATTTCTACGTCTGACTCGAAGAACACCCATGCGTTCAATGTTGAGGTAGAATAAGTCGCAACCGTTCCTGCGGTCAAACTTACTGTCGTGGTTGCTGTTCCACTAATACCACCCACAACATTGTCGTAGACAGTAACTGTACCGTTTTCCTTCGCATAGAAGTAGACGGTCATAGGTGCGTTACGGTTTGCGTAATTACCGAACAAAGTTCCTCTCATATTCCAAGGGATTGGTACGTGGTTAGCACCCCAGTCTTGAATATGGAAAGGTTTTCCGTTGGTAAATAGAATGTCACCTTGAGAAACAGAAATGGTTCCGGTTTGAGACGCAGCCGTTGAACCTACAACCGTTGTGACAGTGCCACCACTGTCTTTGTAAATAATGGTACCCGATTCGTAAATAGAATAATTTACGGTGGCGTTGGTCATTATGATGTATTCACC
>Ga0102957_1000170_pt1 | contig 18433 bp, 12 predicted proteins | sample SalPon2_A_H2O_MG_2_FD_84517 | JGI IMG/M metagenome (GOLD analysis project Ga0102957, IMG submission 84517) | Salt pond water microbial communities from South San Francisco under conditions of wetland restoration - Salt Pond MetaG SF2_A_H2O_MG | ecosystem: Environmental > Aquatic > Non-marine... | reverse complement strand
GTGTGCGTGGCTTAAGTAAGAAAAATAGTCCATGGCGTTTTGCTCGATGGCTTGGCGGTGCTCGGGAAATTGCTCTTTAAGGAAAAAGGCGAGTTCACCCACGCATCGGTCCCAAAGTTGAAGGTCAAACCAAATGTGTGGGTCGTAGGTATTGGGGCCCACTTCAATGAGTTCGTGAGAACGAAGCACACTGCTCATGGCATGTACGGGTTTTTGAGCGGCCAATTTTTCCAAGATGTCCACCATCTTTCCTTCCAGATGAAGGCCGTTGTGCAGTATGATGCGGGCATTGCTGAGTTTGGCTACATCGCTCTCCACAGGCTTGTAGCTATGCGGATCGATGTTGGAATGCATCAAGGCTTCCACCTTCACGGCTTCCGGTAATAGTTGACGTGCGGCATCCGCGACGATGGAAGTGGTACACAAAACGTCCACGCTTTCTTGCGGTTGGCAGGAAAGTGCAATGATACCGGTAAAGACGATTAATAGCTTTCTCATTCGTGTACGGCGTAAATATTGGCGCTCATGCTTTTGCTCAACCAAAAAGAGCCGGCCGATCCCTGCAACTGAACACTTGCATCAAAAGAGGAAATGGCTTGAACGGCATAGGCATTTCCTAATGAGATGTCCATGGCATCCAGTTGATTGAAGAATTCCGTACCCGCATCTTCAACGCGCACGACTCGGACTGTATCTCCCGGTTCGAAAGCCCCAATGGGCGTGCCTAAAACCGGCGGCATGGTTCCATTGCGCTCAGGAATGGGATCGCCGTGCGGATCGTGCTGGGGAGCGCCCAGAAAATCGGACAGTCGTTCGACCAATTCTTCACTCTGAATATGTTCTAATTGCTCTGCCAAAGGATGAACTTCATCCCAACCAAACCCGAGTTTATCGACCAAAAACGTCTCCCATAAACGGTGCTTACGCAAGATGCTCTTCGCAAGAGCAACGCCTTCTGCAGTCAACTGTACGCCTTTGTAGGGAACTACAGTAACAAGATTTTTCTGACTCAGACGTTTTACTGCTTGTGTGACCGAAGAACCTTTTGCCCCGATGCGCTGCGCCAAATCGCCATTGCTGACCGGTTGCTCACCGCCCAAATGATAGAGGGCTTTTATGTAATTTTCTTCGCTTTCAGAGTGAGTTTTCACTGAGACTATATTTTAGTTTAGGCAAAGCTAAAAATTATTTTAACGCAAACTCCATAAGTACTTGTAATACCTGAATTAGTTTACCTTAGCAGTCGTGAAAAAGAACACTTATTTCATTTCAGATGTCCACTTGGGCGCGCCATCCGTCGAGGAAAGTCAGGCACGGGAACGTCGACTCGTTGCGTTCTTAAATCACATCACTGAAGATTGCGAGCGACTCTTCATCGTTGGTGATCTGTTTGATTATTGGTTCGAATACAAGCACGTGGTGCCGCGTGGCCATACGAGACTACTGGGTCAATTGGCTCAAATGGTTGACGAAGGCATGGCACTTGAAATCTTCGTGGGCAACCATGATTTGTGGATGGCCGATTACCTCAGCGAAGAGTTGGGCGCTACCGTTCATCATGGACCGTTAGTTTGGGAAGCACCGGGCACGAGCACCCGCATGTACATCGCACATGGTGATGGCCTAGGCCCGGGTGACCGCAAATACAAAGCCATTAAAAAGCTGTTCACAAGCCCGCTTGCAATTTGGGCCTACAAACGCTTACATCCCAACTTTGGTGTGGGCTTTGCCGCACGGATGTCGCGGGCCTCAAGAAAGAGTCAAGGCCCGGATGACCATGCGTTTAAAGAAGAGAAAGAACGTCAACTCATCCACAGCAAATCCATTCTTGAGAAGGAGTGGTTCGACTATTTCATTTACGGCCATCGACACCATGAAATTGAGCGCGTCATTGGCACTCAAGCCGGAGCGGATGGCACCAATTTTGAAAGTAAATACATTGTCCTAGGCGACTGGATTACACTAGACACCTACGCCAAATGGGACGGAAAAAGTTTAACCTTAACTAGCTATACCCCCGCATAATGAAAAAAATCATCTTGCTATTTACTTTGGCCATTGGTTTGAGCGCTGCAGCTCAAGATTACAAAGGACATTATGGGATTGGGCTTGCCCTTGGCGAGCCAAGTGGATTCAGTATAAAAAAGTTCAACAACAACAGCGAGGCCTTTCAGTATACCCTCGGATACAGCACGGTTAAAGGCGAAGAGGGCATCAATATTGGCGCCGATTTCTTGCTGCACAACTACGACTTCATCACGGCAGAAAAAGGAAGCATACCGTTCTATTACGGGGCCGGAATTCACCTGAAGAGCTACAACAACGCCGGCAACCAAATCTATGCACGCGTGCCACTAGGTGTTGCATACGAAGTAGCCGATTTCCCCTTCGATATTTTCTTTGAGTTTGCCCCAGGAATTGCAGTCATCCCAAAACCTGAGCTGGTAACGAACTTTGCCATTGGTGGCCGATTCTATTTCGACCTGAACAAAGCGCGTCAGGTTGTGGAGGAGCGCATCTAAAGCTAAATTTTAAGCACAAAAAAACCCCCGAGCCTGTGGCTCGGGGGTTTTTTATTCTACGCGCGCTGCGCTTATTTCGCCGCTGCAAATTTCTCAGCTACCGCATCCCAATTCACTACATTCCAAAATGCTGAAATGTAATCCGGACGACGGTTTTGGTAGTTCAAGTAGTATGCATGCTCCCACACATCTAGTCCCATGATTGGGTAACCGCCACAGCCAACGCCTGGCATCAAAGGATTGTCTTGATTCGCCGATGAGCAAATTTCTAAGGTGCCATTGTTTACACACAACCATGCCCAACCCGAGCCGAAGCGTGTTGCTGCAGCCTTAGCGAATTGCTCCTTCATTGCGTCTAAAGAACCAAAAGAAGCATCAATAGCAGCTGCTAGATCGCCTGTTGGAGCGCCGCCGCCATTAGGTCCCATAACTTCCCAGAACATGCAATGGTTGAAGTAACCACCACCGTTGTTGCGAACGGCAGGAACATCCGAATGCTCAGCACAAAGTGCTTCAATGCTCTTGCCTTCCATCTCTGTTCCAGCAATTGCAGCGTTCAGATTATTCGTATATCCTTGGTGGTGCTTTGAGTGGTGAATTTCCATGGTGCGCGCATCAATGTGCGGCTCCAATGCATCATATGCATAACTCAAACTTGGTAGTTCAAAAGCCATAATTATTGAGGTTAAGTTTATATTCTGGTATAAAGGTAAGGCAAAATTGAGCCAAAGGTTTTAACTTAACTTTATTCCCTTATCAAGGCTATCTATGAGCACCCCTTCAATTGCTAATCCCCTTCAAGCGACATCGGACTTTATTGTTCTCAATGCATCCGCAGGCTCTGGAAAAACCTATAGCCTTGTTCAACATGTTCTTCTCAATGCCCTTCGACCAGCGAATATGGTTGAGGCGTATCAAAAAGTTTTAGCCATAACATTTACAAATAATGCGGCGGACGAAATGAAGGCGCGGTTGTTAAAACAACTGCTCGAGTTCACGGAACTCAGCGATCCAAAAACGAGCGACTTTTTCAAACCCATCTGGGAAGCTTTAAAAATTGGACCCGAAGAACTTCAAAGACGTGCAAAAGGAACGGCACGTCATATGCTGCATAATTACAGTACCCTTCAAGTTGGGACCATTGACCAATTCACCTCCCGCTTGGTTCGCACGTTCACCAAGGATTTACAGCTGACCGACAACTTTGAAATACGTTTGGACTTAGAGGCAATGGTTGCTGAGGCATTGGATCTATTGTACAGTTCTCTCGACGAACAAATAGAACTGCGCCTTTCCCTGGTGGAGTTGATTCAAGAGCGAATGAATCGAGACAAGACTCATAACCCCGACCGTACACTGCGTAAAGAGGGGCTAAAGAGTTTCGATGAGAATACTTGGACCGAGTTGAAGAATCTCCCGGAACCAGAGCGCATGCTCGAAATATCAAGAGAACTAGACCAGGAGTTAAGCAGGATCGTAGCAGAAGGTCGTCAATGGGCCGAACAATGCGTGTCGTTCATGCGAACCAATGGCATCACCCTTGACCAATTCACCTATAAAGACCAAGTTGAAAAGCACTTTCTCACCTTCTACCACAACCTAAGAAGGAACGATCTCGCTGCAGGTGCCAATGCATTTAAATCCCGCCTCAGAGAAGGGCCAGCCGAGGTTTGGGAAGCGCTTCGGGATCAAATGAAAGTATGGCAAGACGAAAACCAACGAAAATTGTTGATGTTGAAACAGGCGACTGCAAAGCTCCAACAATTGGCCGCAACACGAAGCCTGCTCGACCAGCTCAATACGCTTCAAGAATCGCAAAACACCATGCCGCTCGGGGCCTTCAACAAACTCATTTCTGAAGAGCTTCAAAAGGAACCTTCTGGATTCATTTATGCGCGGCTTGGAGAACGCTATTGGCACTTTTATATTGACGAGTTTCAGGACACCTCCACCATGCAGTTTCACAACCTGCACCCGTTGATTGAACATACCTTAACGAAGGATGAGCGTAAAAATAGTGCGCTGATTGTAGGGGATGCGAAGCAAAGTATTTACCGCTGGCGAGGGGGGCGCGCAGAACAATTCATGTCGCTGGTAGACGGAAGTAGCAACCTGAATAAATTTGGCGGAAAAGCGGGTGCGGAAGAAATGTACAGTCGTGAAACTGTTCAACTGGATCGAAACTTCAGAACCTACCCGACCATCGTTAACTTCAATAACGCGTTCTTCCCTAAAGTGGCCCAACAGCTTCAACTGGACAGCCACAAAACGGTGTACTCACAAACCGGCGTAGGCCAGAAACCGCAGGTGGGAGAAGGGGATCAGGGAGAGGTTCGCGTGGATTTCTTGTTGCTCCCGGAAGGAGAGAAACACAGCAGTGAAAAACACTCGGACCATGTATTAGAGCAAACTCAAACACGAATTGAAGAGCTTTTAACCGAGGGCAACACCTACTCGGACATCGCTATTCTCGTGCGGAGCAATGCAAATGCTAAAAAATTGGCCAATTACCTAACTCAAAAAAACATTCCGGTCCTTAGCGCAGACAGTTTGGTTGTTGGGTCATCGTTTGAAAGCAAACTATTGATTGCATGTGCTAAAATCCATTTGAACAATACCGATAGAGCGTCCCTTTTTGACGCTGCATTTGCGCTTACCAAACTCGGAAAGTTGCCAAATGAATTGGAGGGGTTTATTTTCCAGAAAAATAGCGTGGATCAAGGGTTGAGCTACCTTCAAAAGGTCTTTCCCGGCGCAAAAAAACTTGGATTTGTTCAGAACAGCCTCTACCACTTCGGAACCATGGTATTCGAGACCTTTGGACTCTTGGCTTCTTCTAACGCAATGGTCGATGCCACTTTAGATCTTTTGTATCAATTTCAAAGTATGGGGGGTGCGTTGTCCGATTTACCTGGCTGGTGGGAAGTTGAAAGTAAAAAGCGAAATGTTTCCATTGCGGAGGATATCGCTGCGGTAAAAATCACCACCATCCATAAATCGAAAGGACTTGAATACGAACATGTAATCATTCCGTACGGCATTGACTCGAACAACCGTGATTCAGAACATTGGATCCCTTTTGACCTCCACCCCGAACTCAAAAGAATGCCCGTTACTAAAACCAAGGCAACAGAAAATCTTTTTCCAAAAGACCAACTACAAGCCATCGAAAACGAAGAGCATTTTGATTGGATGAACATGATTTATGTTGCTATGACAAGACCCGTACGGGGATTGCACATTTTTGTAGATGGTGAAAAGCCGGATGCCTTGGGCAAAGCATTAATGGAACATCTCGGTGTAGATGGAAACGCGGGGTCTCTAAAATATGGTCAACCGGTTCTGCCCGAAACTTCAAAGGCAGAAGTAAAAGAATCGGACCATGAAAAAATTAATCGCCCGATTAACACCCGACAAAGTAATCTCTTGCTTGCGAACACCGCTCCAAAATCATGGTATGACGGCGAAATAGATCCAAGGCAGTGGGGAACGGCACTGCACCGTATCCTTCAATATCCTGTAGATCAACAAAACAAGGCTCTAAATCGACTCTACCGGAGTGGAAAATTCAGTGAAGAAGTACACCAGAGTGCAATCGATGTATTGACCAATCTCAGAGCGAATGAAAACCTTAAAGCCGTTGCTGAAAAGGGGGCCGTGGTTTTTATTGAACGAACCATCGCAAAAAAAGATGCCGTCCTACGGCCTGATTTAATCGTAAAATCTTCAGAAGGTGTACTTGTCGTTGATTACAAAACAGGTGCTGAGAAATCAAAAGATCAAGAACAAATCAGAAGTTATGTTTCTGCTCTTGGCAATGTTTTTGCAAAAATATCTGAATCAATTATTTACCTTTAAGTCATGAAACGTTTCCTAGCCCCAATCTTCGTATTAGCAGCCGTTGTGTCCTGCACACACGATCCTATTAATCCTGATCCAAACCCTAATGGTTCGGGGTTATGCGACCCCGACACGGTTTACTTTGCTAATGAAGTTCTGCCGCTTTTTACTTCCAATTGTGCAGACGCCGGATGCCACGGCGATTCTAATCCTGCAGATGGTATTTCGCTAACGAATTACAATGACATCATGAAGGAAGTGAAAGCTGGAAATCCAAACAACAGCGAGGTATACGAAGTGCTTTTCGAAACGGGAAATGACCAAATGCCGCCTCCGCCTGCAGCACCTTTAGATAGTTTGTCTAAATGGAAAATTTACACTTGGATCGCTCAAGGAGCCCTAAACAACTCTTGTAACGAATGTGATTCTAATTCCGTTACATTTAGCGCAAGTATTCTGCCAACTATTCAAGCCCAATGCCAGAGCTGCCACAATGCGGGAAATGCTTCTGGCGGTGTAAATCTCGATGGCCATGGAAATGTGGTAAATGCCGTAAATAACTCTGGACTAATGGCAGCCATCAATAGAATTAGCAAGCCTATGCCTCCTGCTGCATCGCTAAGCGATTGTGAACTGGCAAAATTTGATAAATGGATCGCCGATGGAATGCCAAACAATTAATGGGATGAAATACATTGTCTTCCTCTTAGTGGTTTCATTGGGTACGTCAAGTTGCTATTTCGACAACTATGAAGACCTTTACGGCAACGTCAACGCCTGTGATACATCGGCGGTTACCTTCAGCCAAGACATAAAAATGCTCATTGGCCAAAACTGCGAGGGTTGCCACAATGGCGCTTCAGCAAGTGGCGGACTAAATCTAGCCGGGCACCAAAACATCTCAAATTCAGCTTTATCAGGGGCCATTATGGACCGAGTAACCCGAACCGCGGGTGATGCGCTACTGATGCCTCCTGGACAAGCACTATCAGAATGTGATCAAAGTAAACTACGCACCTGGATTAACGAAGGTGCACCTAATAATTAAGCCATGAAAAAACTCTTAACAATGGCGCTTTTAGCGCTGACCACCTCAGCCTTTTCGCAACAATACTTGACTCGTGAAGCGACTCTTTCTTTCGATGCCGGTTCTCCTTTGGAAGATATTTATGCCGTTTCTGAAAGTGCATCGGCAGTCTACGACGCTGCCACGGGAAAGCTCGGAGTACAAGTCCTGATGACCTCTTTTCAGTTCAAGCGTGCACTAATGCAAGAGCATTTCAATGAAAATTACGCGGAGAGTGAAAAATTTCCAAAGGCTCAGTTCACGGGTGTTTTCCAAGGTGGCGAAGCCATAGGTCAACTCACCATCCACGGACAAACTAAAGACATAGCCGTTCCTTGTGAAATTTTAGAAGCAGATGGCTCACTCATTCTCAACGCTGAATTTCCAGTGAACATCGAAGAATTCGGAATCGCTATACCTGGTGCAGTAGCGGATAAAATTGCGAAAGATGCAAAGGTTCAAGTTAAAGCGACTTTGAAAAAACGAGCTTAATGCAGATTAAAAAAACTCTTTTTTCCGTTGTCTTGTCGCTGCAGTTGATCACAGCTGTAGGACAAGAAGATGACCTCTTTTCCTTAATGGACATTCCAGAAACCACTGAGTTCACCTATGCTACCTTTAAGGGCACCCGTATTATCAACGCACAATCAAATGAGACACCTGGGAAAGGAGTGCTTCAATATGTGATATCGCATCGTTTTGGCAGCTTTTCGAATGACTACCTCTACAATTTCTTAGGATTAGACATCGCCCAAATCCGAATGCAATTAGATTACGGCGTCACAGACCGTCTTAACATAGGTATTGGACGTTCTTCTTTTAACAAAGTGGCGGATGGCTTTATCAAATATCGACTTCTACGTCAAACCTCGGGTGCTGAAGAGTTTCCGTTCGGTCTAACCTTATACAGTAGTACAAACTATCGCGGCGCCCGTTATACTGATGGTGTTGATCACTTTTTAAGTGACCGATTATCTTTTCACCATCAAGCCATTTTCGCTCGGAAATTTGATGAATCTTTCAGCCTGCTGGTTGCACCTAGCGCCGTTCACTGGAACTTAGTTCCTGGACCCAACGATCCAAATACAACTTTCCATTTACAGATTGGAGGTCGATATAAAATCACCAACAGACTAGCACTAACCGGGGAATATAATTACGGTTCAAACTATGAATATAGCGATGGACAGCGATTTTATGCGCCATTTGCACTAGGCGTAGATTTGGAAACAGGAGGACATGTCTTTCAGTTCCATATTTCAAACACGAATGCAATGAGCGATCCGCTCTGGGTAGCGACGAACCCCTATAACCCGCTTGACGGGTCACTTTTCTTAGGATTCAATATTTCTCGAGTTTTTACGGTTCGGGACTAACAAAAAAAGCCCCGTCCGAAGACGGGGCTAACCAAACCAATAAACCTAAGCTACTCTTAAGTGGGTACAAGTTACATTAACTTAATCCTAAAGTGGTGATAACTATCTGAAGTTTTTTTTGAAAAAAACACGATTGTCTCAAACGAAACGTCAATTAATGCATTCGTAATAGTTGATTCTCAATACCATAAATGACGTTGTGTCGACGGGATAAGTATTTGCTTAACTCGCAACCGTATTTTTCTAAAATTAGAGGTCGCAAACGAAACATCTGAACATTTTGTTTAACTAAGGTCACTAGAACGTTGAACAATTTACTCGCGTTGCCAAATCACAAACAATTGTTTATCAGTGTTTTAAACTAATTTTTGAGGTGTAAAAAAAAGTTTTAATTCGATTAAGTGTCAATTGTACACTAATTAAAAAGAATTCATATAATTGTAAGATAATCGTTAACACAATTTATTATGAATCAAAATCTACGTCGTGTTCTCTCCTCTGCGACCCTTTGGTGCTCAGTGTTGTTGCTTGGATCTCAAGTAGCTTACGCTCAGAACGAAGGTTCTACAGATGAAGACGCAATGTCTCAAGCAGATATGATGTTTGAGCAATTGGAAGAAGTTGTAGTCATTGGTTATGGTTCACAGAAAAAGAAAGACCTAACAGGTTCTTCTGCCTCTGTTAGCTCCGAAGACTTCAACGGTGGTGTCGTTACCTCTCCTGAAATGTTGATCCAGGGTAAAGCCGCGGGTATTACCATTACTCCGACAAACGGTGAGCCTGGTGGTGGTGTAAGTGTTCGTGTACGTGGGGGTACTTCTATCTCCTCTAGTAACGAGCCGCTTTACATTATCGATGGAATGCCTATTCAAAACGGAAGTACGCTTCCAGGCGGTGAAGGTGAAACTTCAGGTTCTCAGCGTAACCCACTTTCTCGTTTGAATCCAAATGACATTGAGTCAATCACTGTATTGAAGGATGCTTCGGCAACTGCAATTTATGGTGCACGTGGTGCAAACGGTGTTGTATTAATTACAACTAAGAAAGGCGCTGCGGGTCGTATGTCAGTTGATTACAGCTACCAAGTAAGTGCTTCGACACTTCCAAAAAAATTGGATTTGTTGAACGCTTCAGAATACAAGGCTGCCGTTGCGCGCTTTGGTTTGGGTAACGTTTTGGGCAATGCTGATACTGATTGGCAAGACGAAATGTTCCAAACTGGTATGGCTACTCAGCACAACTTGAGCCTGAATGGTGGAACGGAAGCTGGTTCTTACCGCTTATCTATGGGTTACCTAGACCAAGATGGTATTGTAATCAACTCAGGAACTGAGCGTTTCACTAGCCGCTTGAGCATGAATCAAAAAACAATGAACGACAAATTAACTTTGTCCGCCAACGTTAACGTGTCTCAACAAGACGACAACTTGACTCCTTACCAGCAAGTTGGTGGATACACTGGTGGTATCTTCACGAACATGCTAAAAATGAACCCTACGCTTCCTGTTAAGGACGCTGATGGTAATTACACATTTGTTTCTAATGCGATCCGCAACCCTGTTGAAGCGGCAATGGAAATTGATGATGTTGCTCGCACCGTTGGTGTAACTATGAACGGTACTGCTCGTTTGGATCTTGGCGATGTTGTTGAAGGTCTAAGCGCTACTGCGAACGCTGGTTACGATCAATACGGAACAATCCGTAAAACATACTTGCCTAAATCTACGCCTTACGGTGTAGCGGATAACGGTATTGCTGCTCAGAAATACGGTCAAGTATCTTCTAAAGTTTTAGAAACTTACTTGAACTACGACAATAAAGTAGCTGGCAACATGATGAATTTGACTGCTGGTTACTCTTGGCAGGAAAACAACTACGAAGGGTTTGGTGCACGCGCTAAACAATTCGTAACTGATAACTACAGCTTCAACAACCTCGATGGTGGTGGTTTGGCTGAATTGGGCGATAAGTACTCTTACCGCGGTCAGTCTCGCTTGATCTCTTTCTTCGGTCGTGCGAACTACGATATCGGCGGCAAGTACTTGGTAACTGCTACCGTACGTCAAGATGGTTCTTCTAAATTTGGTGCTGACAACAAGTGGGGGGTTTTCCCGTCTGCTGCTGTTGCATGGCGTTTGAGCGAGGAAGCATTCATTCCTGAAATGTTCACTGACTTGAAGCTACGTGCTGGTTGGGGTGTCGTAGGTAACGAGGCGATCGGTGAGTACCAAAGTATTGCACGTATTGGTACGGGATCTGCAGCCGTTATCGGAGGTTCTTCAACTTCAGGTACCGGATACTTGAACCCTGCTAATCCAGGCTTGCGTTGGGAGAGCACTGCTTCAACTAACATTGGTTTGGATTGGGAATTGGACGGTGGCAAGTTCTACGGTTCTTTGGATGTCTTCCAGAAAAACACATCTGATCTCTTGCTGACTGTGCCTGCTCCTGCTCCTTCAGTTGCTCCAACATTGTTGGCTAACGTAGGTGCTACCTCAAACAATGGTTTTGACTTGATGTTGAACTACAGCTTGGTGAGCACTAATGACTTCGGTTGGGATATCGGTGTTAACCTTTCTCGTTCACGTCTAATGGTTGAAGACCTTGGTACAAACGAGCAAATCTTAACCGGTCCTATCGGTGGTGCTGGTCAATCAGGTGCTTACTCTCAGAAACTTGTTGTAGGTCAAGCTTACGGTACATTCTACGGCTTGGTATACAACAGTGCCGATGGTTCTTACAGCAGCGAAGCTGATATTATAGGTATCGCTCAGCCTGACTTTACTTATGGTATCTTGAACACATTCCACTTCGGAAAAATCAACGCTAGCTTGTTCTTGCGTGGTCAGCAAGGTGGTGATGTATTCAACAATACCGCAATGGAGTACACTACACTTGATAACTTGAACACCAACATTAACTTATTGAAGCCAGCACTTGACTTCGACGATGCAATGTTGACTTCTACTCCAACTTACTCTTCTCAGTGGATCGAAGACGCATCATTCTTGCGTATCGACAACTTGAACATCTCTTACGACTTAGACGTTCAAGGAGTGGATTGGTTGAACTCAGCTGTAGTAGGACTTAGCGGACAAAACTTGTTCTTGTTCACTGGCTACTCAGGTTACGACCCAGAAGTAAATACCGATGCAGCAGCAAATGGTACTCCTTCTTTGGGTGTTGACTACATGAACTACCCACGTGCGCGTACCATCGCGTTGAACGTGAAATTCAACTTGAAATAATTTAAACAGATCAAACAATGAAGAGATTTTCGAAAATCGCATTGATTGCAGCCGCCGCCGTATCAACGCTTACGTTCCAGAGCTGTACTGATCTTGAAGAAACTATCTACGAGGACATCACCTCTGATAACTTCTTCTCAAGCGAAGGCGATTACTACTCTGTACTCGTAAACGCTTACGGTAACCTTCGTCCATTCTTGTGGAACTACTTCAATATTTCACAAGTAACTTCTGACGAAACTATTGTTCCTACCCGTGGTGGTGACTGGGGTGATGGTGGTGTATGGCGCGAATTGCACCAGCACAACTGGACTCCTACCAACGGTCACGTAGTAGGTATGTGGAATGATATCAACAAAGGTTTGGCTCAGACCAACCAATTCATCTATGATTTGCAAGCTGCTGATCAATCGCTGTTCAGCCAATACAACTATGCAGAAATCATGGCAGAAGCGCGTACACTTCGTGCGTACTACTACTTCATGTTGATGGATTTCTGGGGCGATTGTGTAATCTTAGATGCGGCATCTATTGATCCATCTAACTTACCTTCTCGTTCGCCTCGTGCAGATGTATTTGCTTACATCGAAAGCGAATTGAACGCTGCTATTCCAAATTTGGCTGCATCTCATACTTCTGATCAATACGGTCGTTTGACGAAGTGGTCAGCATACGGTATCCTTACTCGTATGTACATGAATGCAGAAGAATTTACAGGAACTGCACGTTGGGCTGATGCAGAAGCAGCTGCTGACGCTATCATCAACAGTGGTAACTTCTCTCTAGAGGCAGACTTCCATGACAACTTCGTGGTAGAAAACCAAGGTTCTTCAGAGACTGTTTTCGCTATTCCTAACATCCAAGCAGGTGGTATGGGCTGGACGCTAAACATGCGTACACTTCACTACAACCAAATTCCTGCATCTCCTTGGAACGGGTTCTGTACACTAGCTGATTTCTACAACACCTTTGATACTGCGAACGATGTTCGTTCAGAAATCTTCTTGGTGGGTCAGCAATACGACTTCGTAACGGGTGATCCTTTGACCGACCGTCAAGGAAATCCTCTCGACTTTACACCAGACCTACCTGGCATCACAGGTGCCTCTGAAACAAACGGTATCCGCGTGTTGAAGTGGGAGGTTGATCAGGCTAATGCCGGTGGTGAAGCTGGTAATGACTACGCTGTAATTCGCTACGCTGATATCTTGTTGCACAAAGCTGAGGCTTCGTTGCGTCAAGGTGATGATGCTACTGCGCTATCCATTGTTAACGATATCCGCGCACGTGCTGGAGCAACTGCGTTGACTGCAATTACTCTGGACGACATCCTTGACGAGCGTGGATTTGAATTGGCTTGGGAAGCTGTTCGCCGTTTGGATTTGATTCGTTTCGGCAAGTTTACTGATGCTTGGGAATTGAAAGATGCCCAGCAAGATCACGTGAAGCTACTTCCTATTCCAACTGAGGCTTTGGGTGCAAATCCAAACCTTACTCAGAACCCAGGTTACTAATACATAACCTGTCACTCTGAAACTATGTTTTGCAGGAAAGCCCGCACGTTGTGCGGGCTTTCTTCATTATATTGAACACTCGTTCTACTCCGCAATGCCATGAGAAAAATCGCACTTTTTGCGTTGCTCGGTTTAACCGCAGCGCAGTGTACTTACGACCCAAAAATTGAATCGTTGTTCACTCAAATGGAGCCCACCAAAATTGGAATCGGCTTTCAAAATGACCTGAGTTACGATAAAGACTTCAATGTATTCAATTACCGCAATTTTTATAACGGCGGTGGCGTTGCCGTTGGGGACATCAATAATGATGGTTACGTGGATTTGTATTTTACCGCTAACCAAACTTCCAACAAACTTTACCTCAACAACGGTGATTGGACGTTCACAGACATCACAGATGCCTCTGGAACTAATGGACAACAAGCTTGGTCTACGGGTGCTGCAATGGCCGATGTGAACGGTGACGGATGGCTCGACATCTATGTAGCTAACTCCGGAGATATCAAAGGGGACAGTCGTGCCAATGAGCTCTTCATAAACAATGGGGACAATACGTTTACAGAAGCAGCTGAGGCTTGGGGTGTAGCGGACCAAGGGTTGAGTACTCACGGGGTATTCTTTGATTACGACCGCGATGGCGATTTGGATTTGTATGTATTGAACAACAGCTATCGAGCGATCGGCAGCTTTAACCTGCAAAAAAGCTCGAGAGAAATCAGAGATCCTGAAGGTGGGGATAAGCTTTACAGAAACGAGGGAGATCACTTTACAGATGTAAGTGAGGCCGCCGGTATTATGGGTAGCGAAATAGGCTTTGGCCTTGGAACAACCGTTGGGGATGTGAATGGCGACGGATGGCTCGACATTTATATATCCAACGACTTTTTTGAAAAAGACTACCTGTACATTAATCAAGGAAATGGAACATTCAGCGAAGAATTGGAGCAGCATATGCGGCACACTTCCTTTGCTTCCATGGGTGCAGATATGGCCGACATCAACAACGATGGAGCACCGGATCTATTTGTAACTGATATGCTTCCTCAAGGGGTGCGCAGGTTAAACCAAACAACGACGTTTGAGAATTGGGACGTCTACCAAGGCAAATTGGATTGGGGCTATTACCACCAATTCAACCGAAACATGTTGCACTTGAATACCGAAGATGGTGATTTCATTGAAATAGGCCAGCTTTCGGGTGTTGAGGCGACCGATTGGTCTTGGGGTGCGCTAATCGCGGATCTCGATAACGATGGATGGCGCGATTTATACATCTCAAATGGCATTGCACATGATCTAACGGATCAAGATTACATCAACTACATCAGCAACGAGGAGGTGATGCGAAGCATTGTAACCGACGAGGGCGTGAACTATAAGGAACTTATCGACCTGATGCCGACCACGCGCATACCTAACTACGCATACAAAAACGTCGCAGGCGGCTACAAGTTTGTGGACCAAGCCAAAGAATGGGGCCTCAGCGTTCCCAGCCATAGCAATGGTTCTGTATATGCAGACCTCGATAACGATGGCGATTTGGATTTGGTCGTGAACAACGTCAACCAAGCGCCTTTTATTTGGCGTAATAATGCAGAAACGATTCACCCAGAAAACCACAGTATTCAAATCGAACTTCGCGAAGGCGGGAAAATGAGTATTGGCGCCAAGGTGTATGCGTACGCTGAAGGCAACCGATTCTACGCGGAAAATGTGCCAATGAAAGGTTTTCAGAGTTCTGTGGACCCCCGAATTCATATTGGACTGGGGGCTCACGCAACGCTAGATAGTCTCATCGTTGTTTGGGGCAAGGGAGACCGTACGGTTCGCACTAATGTTCCCGCTGACCAATTATATACGATCGCTCGAGAAGAATTGGCCGCTGGCATGGGCCAAAAGAAGGATCACAAAACGGGTTATTTAACCATGAATTCAACTTACGGTGGTCGCACGGAGACTCCTTTCAGCCAATTCAACGAGGAGCGATTAATCCCTCAAATGACTACAACCGAAGGCGCGCGTTTAGCCATGGCCGACGTGAACGGTGATGGGTATATGGACTTCTTTCAATGTGGATCGACAGGCCAACCGGGCCAGCTGTTTTTTGGCAGCGATTGGTACGGTTTCGAACAAGATATCGATGCCCCGTTCGTACAACACGCAGAATGCGAGGATACCGATGCCAAATTCTTTGATTACGATGGTGATGGCGACCTCGATTTGTACGTTGCCAGCGGCGCAATGGAGGCGGAAAACGGGAGTGACGCTTTGGTAGACCGCATTTACAAAAACGATGGAAGGGGGCACTTTACTTATGATGCCAACGCACTTCCCGCTTTGCCACTTAGAACTTCTTCTATTGCCATTGCTGATTTTGATGGTGATGGACTCGAGGATGTATTCGTTGCTGTTCGTGGAGTTAAAGGACGATATGGAATGCCCGGAAATTCTCTTTTTTACAAAAACTACGGGGATGGCGTGCTAAGAAATGAGCGCCTTACTTCACGTGGGTTCGAACGCATCGGAATGATGACAGATTGCGAAGCCGGAGATATTGACGGGGATGGCGATCCTGATTTAGTTGCTGTAGGCGACTGGCAAGGCATTCGCATTTGGATAAATGATGGTGGCCGATTCGCTGAGCGCACCCTCGAAGCCGGATTTAATTACAGCCAAGGGCTTTGGAACACAGTGCGCTTAGAAGACCTAGATGGTGATGGTGCGCTAGACATCGTCGCGGGAAACTTGGGTGAAAATTGTAGGCTTGAAGCCACACCGGACAAGCCTATGGTCCTCTTTGTAAACGACTTTGATGCAAACAGTTATTCAGATCCTATCCTATGTTCTTATTGGGGAGATACGCTGTTCCCTCGAGTATTGCGTCACAACCTTATCAGCCAATTGCCCTATCTGAAAAAGGAAAACCTAAAATATGCAGACTATGCAGGCAAGAGCGTCTTTGAGGTGTTCGACACAACGCAGCTTGAACGATCTGCCTTATTACAGGTACAAACCTTGCGAACGACTTGTTTCTACAACAACGGAAACGGTGTTTTTACGCATGCACCACTGCCTATTCAAGCTCAGATTGCCCCCGTTTATGGCATAGACGTCTTGGATGTAAACGGAGATGGCTTAAAGGACCTAGTACTCGGCGGTAACCTGCACGAAGTGCAGCCAGAGTGGGGACGTTATGACGGTTCTCGCGGATCGGTGCTGATCAATGAAGGGAATCGAACATGGCGTCCCCTCACCCCTTCACAAAGCGGGCTCAACATCGACGGCCAAGTACGTGACATCGTTCACTACAAAAGAGACGGTGAGACCTTTATCCTCTTCAGTAAGGTAGACGGACCTTTAGAGGAATACAAGCTTTCTAACTAATGAAGCGCTGGCTCTTACTCATAGCGTTAGCAGGAGTCGCGTGTACCGCACCTGAAGAACCCACGTTATTTAAAGAACGTGCGGCCGCTTCGGGCATTACCTTCCGCAACGACCTGCCTGAGAACGAGGAGCAAAACATCGTGGACTACCTCTACTTCTACAACGGTGCTGGTGTGGCTGTGGCAGATTTTGACCAAGACGGACTGGAGGACATTTACTTTGTTCGCAACCAAGGTCCCAATGAGCTTTATTGGAATAAGGGCCTTTGGCAGTTTGAAGAAGGCGCAGCAGCCGCAGGCGTTCAGGGTGAGTCCGATTTCCAGACCGGCGTGTCCATTACCGACATCAACGCAGATGGGTTTCCCGACCTCAGCATCAGCGCGGTCGAATACTTGCACTGGAAGGGCAAAAATGAATTTTACCTAAACAACGGCGACGGAACCTTCGCGCAAATTCGTCTGGTCGACGGCATGGACATCGTGGGATATGGTCAACAAACCCTGTTTTTTGATGCGGACAACGACGGAGACCAGGACCTCTATGTGTTGCGCCATAGCGTACACCCATCGGGAGCTTTTAACAATGCTTCGCAGCGCGGAGTCCGCGACCCAAAAGCGGGTGATCTGTTCTTCCTAAACACCGGCGATGCAGAACATCCTGATTTTGAAGACCGCTCCGAAGAATGGGGCATATTAGGCTCGCAAATAGGCTATGGATTGAGCATCGTGGCTGAAGATTTCAATGCTGACGGCTACCTCGATCTGTTCATAGGAAACGATTTTCATGAAAACGACTACCTGTATTTGAACGAAGGAGGGAAGCGATTTGAATTGGCCACCGATCAAAGTTTTAGGGCCAACAGCAAATTTACGATGGGGGCGGATGCTGCGGATTTAGACGGCAATGGATTGCCTGACCTGTTCACTTTGGACATGAAACCTTGGGACGAAGTGGAGCGTAAAAACGCTTTGGGCGCAGAGCCTTTCCACATCCACAAATACAAGCGTGGCCAGGGCTATGTGGAGCAATTCCCAAAAAACAGCATGCACCTAAACGCAGGGACCTTACCTGCAAAGACGGCCGATGTGCCTGTTTTTGAAGATGCAGCTGCGTACCACGGTGTGGAAAGCACGGATTGGAGTTGGGGCGTGTTGCTCGAGGATTTTGACGGTAACGGCACTAAGGACATCTACATCACCAATGGAATCAAACGACGCCCGAATGATTTGGACTACATCCAGTTCCTTAGCAACGGCGGTGGTGGCGCGGCGCTTGACGAGCAGATCTACAGTAAAATGCCTCCGGGCGAGGTGGAGAATAGGGCCTTTATGAATTTACCGGCGTATATCGAAGATCGTGCCTTCGTTGAAACGACAAAACATTGGGGATTAGATTACAAAGGAACCAGCAATGGAAGTGCCTACGGGGACTTTAACAATGACGGGAAATGGGATTTGGTCGTGAATAATTTGGACGGACC
>Ga0102957_1000155_pt1 | contig 18922 bp, 15 predicted proteins | sample SalPon2_A_H2O_MG_2_FD_84517 | JGI IMG/M metagenome (GOLD analysis project Ga0102957, IMG submission 84517) | Salt pond water microbial communities from South San Francisco under conditions of wetland restoration - Salt Pond MetaG SF2_A_H2O_MG | ecosystem: Environmental > Aquatic > Non-marine... | reverse complement strand
TTCATCATCGTCGTCAATCCGAGCAGCCTGTTCTGGAAAGTGCGCGACAAACTGATCGGCAAACAGATACAACGCCTGTAGCCGGCACCCCGGCCGGGTTTCGGCGCCGACGATCGCTGGATTTTCGTCGGCGCCGCATTCGGCAGAGACCGGAAACCCGCAACAGCCCAACGTCGACCCGGGTCGGGCGGTTGGCCTGACGCGGTCCCGCCACAACGCCGCTTCCGGCGCAACCCCTGATTCAGTCAGCGGTTTTTTTGTAAAGCCATGGCGTATTGAACGCGCTTGCCCTATCCTTGCGCCCGATTCTCGCCCCTTGTCGGGCACAACAGTCATTACAGACCCAGTCTGGAGGAGCAGACAGCATGCAGAGGGAGTTCCGTGCTCTTGGACCGAGAGATGTCCTGTTAACCATCGCCGCGCTGGCACTCGCGTGGACGGCGCCACCCGCCTTTGCCCAGGAAGGCGCCAAAGCCTGGACTCCGCCACCGCCCGCGGAGATGCCCGACAAGTTCGACTGGGTCCAGGTGCCCTCCGGCGAATGGCTTGGCGGGGAAGTCAAAGTGATGTACGAGGGCAAGCTCGAGTTCGACAGCGATGAGGTGGGTATCATCAAGATCGACTGGGAGGACATCGTCGAGATGCGTTCCGCCCGGGTCCTCGAGGTCCGGCCCGAGATCGGCGAATCGGCTACCGGCAAGGTGTTCATCAAGGACCAGAAGGTAAGTATCATCGGCGACACGACCGTGGTCTTCGACCAGGGCGAGGTCCTCGCGATGACAGCAGGGATTCCGCGGGAGCGGAATTTCTGGTCCGGGGAAGTGAGCGGCAGCGCCAATTACCAGTCCGGTAACACCGACAAGGAGACGTTCAACGCAAGGATGTTTGCGCAGCGTCGGACCGTCGAACAGGCGATGATTTTCGAGTACATCGGTAACTACGACGAAACCGAGAATACGGAGACCGAGAACAACCACCGCCTGACCGGCGATTGGGCCCGTTACATCACGAACCGCTGGTTCTGGACCCCGGTTACCGCCGAGTACTTCAAGGACAAGTTCCAGAATATCGAGCACCGGACCACGCTGGGTACCGGCATCGGGTACGAGATCATCGACACCTCCGAGACGACCTGGCGCGTCAGCGGCGGTCCCGCGTACACAAAGACCTGGTTCGAGGAAGTCCCGGCCGGCGAGAGCGATTCCGAGGACAGCTTCGCGCTCCAGGGCAAAACCCGCCTGGACCATGAACTGACCGACGACATAGATGTGTGGTGGGATTACCGGCTGCTGTGGGCCAACGAGGATACCGGCGGATATACCCACCGGATGGAACTCGGCACCTCATAAGAAATCATTGGCGATCTCGATCTGCGCGTCAGCTGGGTCTGGGATTACATCTCGGAACCCGCCGAAATAGACGACGGCGAGAAGCCCGACGAAAGCGACACCCAGCTTCTGATCGGTATCGGCTACACATTCTAATATCGGCGTACGCACCAGCAATTGGCGACCCGCCGGGCTACCTGCCCGGCGGGTAGTCACCGCCGATCATGCGAATCTGTAGAGCAGCGTCGCCGGCGGACACCACCAAATCGGTTCGGAATCGCAGCGGCTACTTGCCGATGCAGAAGCTGGAAAAAATCCGTCCCAGCAAGTCCTCGCTGCCGAATTCCCCGGTAATTTCAGCAAGCGCCTGTTGCGCGTACCGCAACTCCTCGGCCATCAGCTCGCCGGCGCGAAAATCGGCAAGCTGGCTAACCGCTTCACGAAAATGCGCCTCGCCGCGTGCCAGCGCGTCGAGGTGCCGGCGCCGCGCAGACAACGCGCTGGTTCCGACCGGCTCGAACCCGATACACGCCTTGAGGTGTTCGCGCAGCAGGTCTACACCGGCCCCGGTCAACGCCGAAATATAAACCCGGGTCACGGCGCCGGACTCGATTCGCGGCTCGGCCCCGAGCAGGTCGATCTTGTTGACTATGATCGTGACGGGAATCGCCGTTCCGAGACCGTCGAGCAGGGTCCGGATTGCGCGTTCCAGATCGGCCGTTGCGTCAACCAGAATCAGGGCCCGGTCGGCGCGTTCGAGCTCGGCGCGGGCGCGGCGAATTCCCTCAATCTCAACCCGGTCGCGGGTTTCGCGCAGGCCGGCGGTGTCAATCACATGCAGCGGCAGACCATCGATCGCGATTTGCTCGCGCAACAGGTCGCGAGTCGTTCCCGGGACCTCTGTGACGATAGCTGCCTCATAGCCGGCAAGCGCATTGAGCAAGCTGGATTTGCCGGCATTCGGCGGCCCGGCAATAACGACACTCATGCCTTCCCGCAACAGGCTGCCCTGGCGCGCGCAGGCGCGCAGGTCCGAAAACTCCAGGTCGAGCTCATTGCAGCGGCGCTCGAGCGCCTTGTCACTGAGGAAATCGACATCCTCGTCGGGAAAATCGATCGCCGCCTCAACGTAACTGCGCAAATCGGTGAGCATCTCGACCAGCCGGTGAACCCGGGCCGAAAATTCCCCCCGCAGAGAATTCAGCGCGGCGCGCGCGGCAGCCGCGGAGCCGCTGTCGATCAGATCTGCAATCGCTTCGGCCTGGGTCAGGTCGAGCTTGTCGTTGAGGTAGGCGCGACGCGAAAATTCTCCCGCTTCGGCATGGCGGGCACCCGCCGCCAACACGGATTGCAGCAACAGGTCGAGAACCACCGGCCCGCCGTGGCCATGCAGCTCGATCACGTCTTCGCCGGTAAATGAGTGGGGCCCCGGGAAGAACAGCACCAGGCCTTCATCCAGGGCTTCGCCGTGAATGTTCCCGAACCGCGCCAAAACCGCGCGCCGGGGCGCGGGCAACACTCCGCTCAGACGTTTGCCGATCTCGGCCGCTGCCGGCCCGGAAATGCGGATGATGCCGACGCCGCCACGACCGGGAGGTGTTGCGATCGCGGCGATCGTGTCATCGCGCAACATGTCGCTGGCGGGGCGGCTCATTCCGTCACGCCACGACGATCATGCCCTGACCTGGCACTGGCAAGAGCCTGCGATTGCTAATCTGCACCGACAAGCTTGTTGATGCGCCACTGCTGGGCGATCGACAGGAGGTTGTTGGTAAACCAGTAGATAACCAGACCCGCTGGGAAAAAGGCGAAAAACACCGTGAACACAATCGGCAGCACCATCATGATCTTGGCCTGAACCGGATCCGGCGGCGCCGGGTTCAGACGTTGCTGGATCAGCATGGTCACACCCATCAGTACCGGCAGGATGAAAAACGGATCCCGCACCGAGAGATCGTCAATCCACAGCATCCACGGCGCCTGACGCAACTCGACGCTCTCCAGCAAGACCCAGTAGAGCGCAATGAATACCGGCATCTGAATCAATATTGGCAGACAGCCCGACGCAGGATTAATTTTCTCCTTGCGATAAAGCTCCATCATTGCCTTGGACAGACCCTGGCGATCATCCGCATAACGCTCCTGCAGGTGCTTTATCCGCGGTTGCATCTTGCGCATTTTCGCCATTGACCGCCCGCTCGTCTCGGACAGCTTGTAAAAGGCGATTTTGATCAGAACGGTCAGAAAAATAATTGCCCAGCCCCAGTTGCCGATCAGCTTGTGGAGCCAGTTGAGCACCCAGAAAAGCGGCTGCGCGATGATCGTCAACATGCCGTAATCGACGGTCAGCTTGAGGCCATCGGCGGTTGCCTCGAGCTGGTCTTGCAGCTTGGGTCCGACAAACAGCGTTTCCGCAAAGCTTTCGCTGGCGCCGGGTGGCAGCGATTTCACCGGACCGATTGCGCTTTGCATTACCGTCCCGCGCCGCATACCGGAGTTGAATGTGTACGTTTCACCCGCCGCTGGAACGACCGCGGCCAGGAAGTGATGTTGTATCGACGCGATCCAGCCACCCGTTACCGCAGCACTCACCGGCTCGGTCGCGATGTCTTCGGCATCGAGTTTTTCGTATTTCCGGCCATCGTAAAAAACCGGGCCGATAAAGGAGTAGGAATCAACGTCCGTCATCGATCGCTTGGGCGGCGCATGGCTTCGCGCAAGCTGGACATAGGACGCGGCCCCGATTTCCGCACCGGTTCCGTTCTCCACCCGGTATTCGAGGTCAACGCGATAGCTGCCGCGCCGGAAACGGTAAATCTTCTCGACAACGAGTCCGTCCGCATTGGTCCAGCGCAACGGCACTATCAGTTCGTCCGCGCCGTCTTCCAGTACGAAACTCTCCGCCGCGGCGGAAAACTGCGCAAGATGATTGGGCTCCTCCCCGCTACCTCTCGTGCGAAGGCCGGTATGGACCTCGAATAGATAGCCCGGGCCGTTATGCAGCAACTCGACCAGATCGCCCGGATCGGACTTGCGAAGCGGGTACTCGAGCAGCGTCACGTCACGGATATCACCGCCACGGGTGTCGATGACGAGATCGAAAACATCGGTGCGGACGCTGATTTGCGGTCCACGCGACTCACTCGGACCCGGAAGGTCCTGCGGTGCCGCAGCAGCTTCAGAATCTGGAAGCGCCGGAAGATCCGCATCGCCGGGCGCAACCTCGCCGGGAATGGCAGGCGCATCCGCCGCAATTTCTGCCGTCGGTACCTGCTGCGGACCACGCTGTTCACGCACCCATGTCTGGTAGACGACAAAGTAGACGAACAGAAGGCCTGCCCAGAGAAAAATGCGACGATTGTCCATACGTTGAAGTCTCGACTACTCGGCAATATGGCGCGGATCCGGCACCGGATCCGAACCGCCTTGATTTAGTGGATGACAGCGGCCGAGCCGCTTGAGCGAGAGCCAGCTACCGCGCACCGCACCGTGGCTTTCGATAGCCTCACGCGCGTACTCCGAACAGCTCGGATAAAACCGGCAATTGGTGCGAAGGACCGGACTCAGCACCAACTGGTATGCGCGGATAATTGCCGTCAACAGGCGTCGCATTTGCGTCGTACTCTGCTCCAATGGCGTGCCAGTGAGATCCCGAGTTCGGCGCTGGCAGTCGTGGCCGCCAGCGGCCGCGCCATCACGACAACATCGGCCGCGGGCAATTCACTCGGATTATGACGGAACGACTCGCGAATGACGCGCTTGATCCGGTTGCGCTGCACTGCCGAGGCGGCTGCCTTGCGCGATATTGCAAGACCGAGGCGCGGGTAATCTTGATCGTTCACTCTCGCCAACACGGTAAAGTACTGATCGGCGCTGCGTATGGGGTTGGCAAAGACCCGTTTGTATTGTTCAGCGGCGAGCAAACGCCGGTGACGCGGGAAACTAAACTTGCCGCGGCGCTTGGGTCTGTTGCTTGCCAGGATTTCTAGACGGCCAGTCGCGCGCGGCCCTTGGCGCGACGACGTTTCAGCACCAGGCGGCCGTTCTTGGTCGCCATGCGCGCGCGAAAGCCGTGGGTACGCTTGCGCTTCAAATTACTGGGTTGAAATGTACGTTTCATGGTTACGGCTTCCCTAAGATTTCTGCCGGGCCCGGGGCTTACGGAAAACGCGCAAGGATAATCCCAGGGCGGCCGCGGGTCAACTCCCGAGGCAAAAATGCGCTGGCCGCCGGGGCTGTGGATAACTCGCCAAAACGCGGGTAGACTGCCCTCCCTTTCTCATCGTTATGTGCCGTGTTTCTCTGGGGGTTGGCGCTGGTGAGCTCCGCACTATGGATTCGCTGTCTGGGAGAGCTGGAAAACGAGCTCGACGAGCAGCTTTTTAATACCTGGATCCTGCCCTTACAGGCGATCGAGGACAATGGCGTGCTCAGGCTTCTCGCACCGAACCGCTACGTCGTCGACTGGATCAACCAGAATTACCTGGACCGGATCACCGGCGCGGTTCGCAATGTCGGCGGAATCCGCGCGCCCATCGTTCTGCTCGAGGTCGGATCGGTCGAAGCGGTGGCTCCGCGGGTCGCCGCCCCGCTTGGTGGCGAAGCCAAACCACGCTTGCCGGAAGTGATGGGCAGCCGCCTGAATGGCACGTTTACTTTCCCGACATTTGTCGAGGGCAAGAGCAATCAGCTCGCCCGCGCAGCCGCTTTCCAGGTCGCTACCAATCCTGGCACGGCCTATAACCCGTTGTTTATTTATGGCGGGGTAGGGCTTGGCAAGACCCATCTGATGCACGCCGTTGGCAACAAAATGATCGCCGACAACGGCAACGCCCGGGTCGCCTATGTTCACTCGGAGCGGTTCGTGGGCGACATGGTCCGTGCGTTGCAGCACAACACGATTAATGAATTCAAACAGGCATACCGTTCGCTGGATGCGCTGATGATCGACGATATTCAGTTCTTCGCCGGCAAGGAACGTTCGCAGGAAGAGTTTTTTCACACTTTCAACGCGCTGCTCGAAGGGCAGCAACAGGTGATTCTCACCTGCGACCGCTATCCGAAAGAGGTTGACGGGCTGGAAGAGAGGCTGAAGTCCAGATTCGGTTGGGGGCTTACCGTCGCGATCGAGCCGCCGGAACTCGAGACCAGCGTCGCGATCCTGATGAGCAAGGCCGCGGCGGCCGATATCGCATTGCCCGACGAGGTTGCGTTCTTCGTGGCCAAACGCATTCGCTCGAACATCCGCGAACTCGAGGGAGCACTGCGAAGACTCAAGGCAAACGCTGAATTTACCGGCCAGCCCATAACAATGGATTTTGCCAAAGAGGCGCTGCGCGACCTGCTTGCGTTACAGGAGCGTCTTGTTACCGTCGATAATATCCAGCGCACCGTGGCCGAGTACTACAAAATCAGGGTTGCCGATCTTCTGTCGAAACGACGCAGCCGCTCAATTACCCGTCCGCGGCAAATCGGAATGGCGCTGTCCAAGGAATTGACGAATCACAGCCTGCCCGAAATCGGCGACGCGTTCGGTGGCCGGGATCACACGACAGTGTTGCATGCTTGCAGGAAAATCAAAGAGTTAAGGGATACCGACACGAGGATCAGCGAAGACTATCAAAACCTGTTGAGAACCCTTGCGGGATAACGTGAACGGGCTGTGGACAAACGGTTGACAAATATTTATCCACAACCTGTATACAGCTGGTACCCGTACCGTTACCCTCTTTTTGCATGTCGGAAAAAGCATCTTAAGGTATTGATTTATATGAAAAAGAATAGAGTTATCCCGAGTTTTGGCAAGCGTTAGTAGTAGTAATAATAAAGATATTAATTAGTTTATTTATTAATGGGTGTTGACCAATGAAGTTGAGCGCGGAAAGAGAGGCTCTCCTGGCCCCGTTGCAGGCGGTCATCGGCGTAGTCGAGCGTCGGCAAACGATGCCGATCCTGGCAAACGTTCTACTGGTGGCAAGCGATGATCGGTTGGACATTACCGCAACCGATCTGGAAGTCGAGTTGGTGGCTTCAGGGGATCTGACAGTCCAGGAACCCGGTGAAATCACGGTGCCCGGCAGAAAACTGCTGGATATTTGTCGCGCGTTGCCGGAGGGCGCCACCGTCAATGTGACGCAAAACGGTGACCGGATAATCCTCCGCTCCGGTCGCAGCCGGTTTACCCTGTCAACGCTCCCGGCTTCGGAATTCCCGGTGATCGAGCAGATAAATAGCCAGCTCGACCTGGAGGTGGAGCAGAAATCGCTTCGCAGGTTACTGGAGAAAACGCATTTTTCGATGGCCCAGCAGGACGTCCGTTACTACCTGAACGGAATGCTGGTCGAGGCAGAGGGCCAGCATCTGCGGACCGTCGCAACCGATGGTCACCGCCTGGCAATGTCCGAGATACAACTCAGTGACGAGCTTGGCGCGAGCCAGCAGGTGATCGTTCCACGCAAAGGCGTTCTGGAGCTTCAACGTTTGCTTGGGGAACAGGGTTCCGCCGCGGTATCGGTCGGAACGAATCATATTCGTGTTTCCCTGGACGGGATCCGATTTACGTCGAAGTTGATTGACGGGCGTTTTCCCGAGTACAGCCGGGTAATTCCACAGAACCAGGACAAGCATCTGGTCGCGGATCGGACTGTGCTGCGGTCGGCGCTACAGAGAACCGCCATTCTTTCCAATGAGAAATATCGTGGGATTCGCCTCGAACTAAAAGAGAACGGACTCGTAGTCCAGGCGCACAACCCGGAACAGGAAGAAGCCGAGGAGGAGATTGAAGTTTCCTACGAAGGCGAAGGGCTGGAAATCGGCTTCAATGTGAATTATCTGCTCGATGCGCTGGCGGCAGTGGATAGTGAGCAAGTGCGGGTGGGGCTGCACGACTCCAACAGCAGCTGTCTGATTTCCGCTGACGAGAATCCGGACTGCAAATACGTCGTGATGCCGATGCGCCTGTAATTGCGGTTGGCGCTCGGACATGGGTGTCAGCAGGCTCCAGGTTGAAGACTTCCGTTGTCTGCAAAATGTCGATGTCGAATTCGGGCCGCATGTAAATCTGATTGAAGGCCAAAACGCTTCCGGCAAAACAAGTCTGCTCGAAGCGGTTTACATGCTCGGCCGTGGCCGGTCGTTTCGCTCGGGCCGCCTTACGAGCCTCGTCCGCGATGGCGCCACTTTATTCAGGATCGTTGGTTGGCTCGATTCCACTACTGGTTCACGCGTCGCCGGTGTAAGTGGGTCGAGTCATGGCCTCGAGGCTCATCTTGGCGGAAGCAAGGTGCGTGGACTGGCAGAGCTGGCCGAAGCGCTGCCGGTACAAAACCTCGATCCGAATGTTCACAAGCTCGTCGAGGATGGTCCGGCGCTGCGTCGTCAGTTCCTGGATTGGGGGGTGTTTCACGTGGAACATTCGTTCATTTCAGCCTGGCGGCGCTACCGAAAAGCAAATCAACAGCGCAACGCACTGTTGCGCAGCGGTGGCTCGGATGCTGCCGTGGAGGCGTGGGAAGGTGAGCTCGCAGCCGCCGCAACGGCGGTTGATATGGCGCGCCGCAGTTATGCCGGGCTTTTGCAGGATGCCGCGCGGAACCTCGGGATGACCCTGCTCGGCGAAGAGTTGGTTTGCGAATATCGGCGCGGCTGGCCGCAGGATCAGGAATTGTTGGACAGCCTCAGGCAGAACCGTGGCCGCGACCGGGAATACGGTGCATCGCAACTAGGGCCGCACCGGGCGGACCTGCGGCTGAGGCTGGCCGGACATGCAGCGCGAGGGCGGGTCTCGCGTGGGCAGCAGAAACTGTTGTCTGCCGCGATCACGCTGGCGCAGATGCGGCTACTTCATGATCGGCGTGGTGAGCCCGGTGTATTGCTGCTGGATGATCCTGAAGCCGAACTCGACGAGGCGCGGGCGGAAGGGTTGCTGAAACTGGCTTGCTCACTGCCTCTTCAGCTTTTTGTTACCCAGTTGCCAGGGAGAAATCTGCCTCTCCCGACAGATACAAAAAGGTTTCACGTGGAACATGGCGAGTTACGGCGGATGGTATAATGGCTGGATTGGTTACAAGGTATCCGTATGACAAACGAAAACTCCTACGACTCCCAAAATATTAAAGTGTTGAAAGGCCTCGATGCGGTGCGAAAGCGCCCCGGGATGTACATAGGAGACACCGATGACGGGACCGGCCTCCACCATATGGTGTTCGAGGTTGTCGATAATTCGATCGACGAGGCGCTGGCGGGCCATTGCTCCGAGGTGACCGTTACGATTCACGCCGATGAGTCGGTCACGATTACCGATGACGGGCGCGGGGTCCCGGTCGGTGTGCATGCCGAGGAGGGCCGTTCGGCGGCCGAAGTCATCATGACCGTGCTCCATGCTGGCGGTAAATTCGATGACAACTCCTACAAAGTTTCGGGTGGTCTGCACGGAGTGGGCGTGTCGGTCGTCAATGCCTTGTCGGAGCAGCTCGAACTGACCATTCACCGCGACGGGCATGTTCACTACCAGGAATATCGCCTTGGGGAGCCGGTAACGCCGCTGCAGGTCACGGGTGACTCGAATCGCAGCGGGACAACGATTCGCTTCAAACCCAGCGCAGAGATTTTCAATAACATTGAATTTCATTACGAGATACTGGCGAAACGCCTGCGAGAACTATCGTTTTTGAATTCCGGCGTGCGAATTCATTTGCGGGATGAACGTACCGGTCGGGAAGACGTATTCGAGTACGAGGGCGGGATTCGCGCGTTCGTGGAACATCTCAACCGCAAGAAAAGCGCCGTGCACCCGACGGTTCTGCATTTTCTGGCCGATCGCGACGATATGGCGGTAGAGGTGTCTATGCAGTGGAACGATTCCTATCAGGAAAACATGTTCTGCTTCACCAACAACATTCCGCAACGCGACGGCGGCACTCACCTGGCGGGGTTTCGCAGCGCATTGACCCGTACGCTCAACAACTACATGGAGCGCGAAGGCCTGCTCAAGAAAGAAAAAGTCTCCACGAGTGGTGACGACTCGCGTGAGGGACTGACCGCCGTATTGTCGGTCAAGGTGCCGGATCCGAAATTTTCGTCACAGACCAAGGACAAACTGGTTTCCTCAGAGGTCAAGGCTGCCGTCGAATCGGTCGTGGCGGAGAAACTGGATGAATTTCTGCTTGAGAATCCTGCCGAAGCAAAAGCCATCGTTGCCAAAATGATCGATGCGGCGCGGGCTCGCGAAGCAGCCCGCAAGGCACGCGAAATGACGAGGCGCAAGGGCGCACTGGATATTGCGGGCTTGCCGGGTAAACTCGCCGACTGTCAGGAGAAGGACCCCGCCAAGTCGGAGTTGTTCCTCGTCGAGGGCGATTCGGCCGGCGGATCGGCGAAACAGGGTCGCGACCGCAGAACCCAGGCAGTTCTGCCGTTGAAGGGCAAAATTCTCAATGTCGAGAAAGCGCGTTTCGATAAGATGTTGTCTTCGGTTGAAGTTGGCACATTGATAACCGCGCTGGGTTGCGGCATAGGCCGCGAGGATTTCGATCCGGACAAGCTGCGTTATCACCGCGTCATTATCATGACTGACGCCGATGTCGACGGCTCGCATATCCGAACGCTCTTGCTGACGTTTTTCTACCGGCAAATGCCCGAGTTGATAGAGCGCGGCCACATCTATATCGCTCAGCCGCCGCTTTACAAGGTTCGCAAGGGCAAGCAGGAACAATATCTCAAGGATGACGCGGAACTTGACGCTTACCTGTTGAATTCGGCTCTGGAGAACGCGGCGCTGTACGTCAATGCGGAGGCGCCACCTATACGTGGGCCGGCGCTGGAAAATCTTGCGCGCAAGTTCGTCGAGGTCGAGGCAATCATCCGCCGCTGGGCGCTGCGCTACAACGCGAGAATCCTCCATCAGCTGCTGTACATGCCGTCGGTCACCGAAGAGCACATGGAAGACAGCGAGTGGCTGAGCAACTGGGCGCAACGACTACAGGAGCTCATGGAGACTGACGACAGCGACACCGAGCGTTTTGCGGTGCGCTGGGTAGCTGGCGAACCAGGCGAATCCGGAGCGATAGAAGTCGCGATAACCAGCCATGGTGTCACAGCTAACAAATTGATCCAAATGGAGTTTTTCCGTGCTCCGGAGTATCGCAGAATTGCCGAGCTAGGCGCGGAGATGAGTGAGTTGATCGGCGACGGCGCTTATGTGCAGCGTGGCGAACGCCGCCTGGATGTTGGCGGATTCGAAGAAGCCATGGTCTGGCTTATGGAGCAGGCTCGCCGCGGCTTGCATATCCAGCGTTATAAAGGACTCGGCGAGATGAACCCGGACCAGTTATGGGACACGACCATCAATCCGGACAGCCGGCGCCTGATGCAGGTGCGGATCGAGGATGCGGTGGCGGCCGACGAGATATTCTCAACGCTGATGGGTGACCAGGTCGAACCGCGGCGCGAATTCATTGAGCGCAACGCACTGACAGTAGCAAACCTCGATATTTAGCTATATATGGGATTTTTTAGCTAAATAAGGTCAAGGTGTCAGATCTCGGGAACCGCTGGGGGCCGTCTCGGAGAATCCCGCGATGGTCGATTCGATCCAGTTCTGGGCTTCGGCGTTGACTTCCCTGGGGGAGCGCCCTTCGGTCGGGATTGGCCGGCCAATAACCACCCGGATAAGCCCCGGCGTCTTGATTAGTCCGCGCCGCGGCCAGCAGTCGCCAGCGTTGTGGGCAATCGGCACCAGCGGCGCGCCTGTATCGTTGGCGAGCAAGACCCCGGACATGCCGTAGCGGCGGGTCTGACCCGGGGCCACGCGGGTCCCCTCGGGAAAAATGACGATCCACAGTCCGTTTGCGAGCCGTTCCCGGCCCTGCCGCAGTACCTGTTGTACCGCGGATCTCCCCGCGCTGCGATTGATGGCAATCGGATTGAGTATGTAAAGCGCCCAGCCGACGATCGGAATCCACATCAACTCGCGTTTCAATACCCAGGTATGTTGCGGAACGAAAAACAGCCCCGCGATGGTCTCCCAGGTAGAAGAATGCTTCATTAGCGCAACGGATGGTTCCTGAGGAATATTTTCCGTGCCTTCGATTTCGAAGCGCATCCCGCAAAACCATGCACCGAAGCCAATGATGGCGCGGCCCCACAGACTGCCTATCTTGAACCCGATTCGGCGGTTGAACGCGCCAAAAATAACGATCAACGCGGACGTGATGACGATCGTTACGATGAACAAAATGGTGTAAATCAGCGATCGCAGGTAGAGCATTGCTTCAGTTCCCAGCCTCGTCGATAAGCATTGCGGCGACTTCACCGAGATCAGCATACACTTCCGGCTCCGCGTTCTGACCCATAGCCGCCAGCGTATCTTGTCCCTTCCCGGTCAGCACCAGGATCCCTCGAGCGCCGACGCTGGCGGCCGCTTCCAGATCCGTTGCGGCATCGCCGACAACAGGAATGCTCGCAAGCGGAACACCATAATACTCCGCGATCTCAAGCAACATCCCGCCCCGCGGCTTGCGGCAGTCGCAGCTCCGTTCCGGTCGGTGCGGGCACAGCCATATTTTGTCGATTCGACCACCCGCCCGCTCGATACGTTCGCACATTTTTTGGTGGATGAGATCGATCTCATCGCGGCTGACCAGACCGCGACCGATACATGACTGGTTGGTCGCGACGCAGACGGTGAAACCATTGCGGCCGAGTGCAGCAATCGCGTCGGGACTACCCTCAATCGGGATCCAGTCGCGCGCGCTCAGGACGTATGTATCCGGCGCCTGGTTGATCACGCCATCGCGGTCGAGCACCACCAGGCGGCCGGCTTGCGCGGTCACCGCAGTGGCCTCAGACGTTAATCGCCGAAAGATCCGCGACGCGCAAAAATGACTCGCGCATACGGGCCAGTAAAGCGAGTCGATTGCGGCGTACAGCGGGGTCTTCCGTCATTACCATTACGGCATCGAAAAACGCATCGACCGGGGCGCGAAGCCGCGCCAGATGACTGAGTGCGTCGGTGTAGTTCCGCGATGTCAAAAGCGGCTCCACAACGCTCTCCGCCGCAACCAGTTCCTCGTAAAGCTGCTTTTCCTCGGCATCCTGGAAGATCGTCGGGTCCGGTTGCGCCGGAATCGCTTGGTCCTCGGCTTTGCGCAGGATATTGGCAACGCGCTTGTTCGCAGCAGCCAGAGTTTGAGCTTGTTCCAGCGTCATGAAATTCATGACCGCGGCAAGGCGCCGATCGAAATCCAGCGGCGAGGCCGGTTTGCGTAACAGCACGGCGTCAAAAATCTCCGGGTGGGATTCGAGTGCGCCGGAATCGCTGTAATACGCGCGAAGGCGCTCCATCGTGTAGCCGTAGACGTCCTCCGCCAACGAATCGCCTACCTTATTCACCGGCTGCAGATGAACCGCTACCTCGATCAGATCGCGTAATGGAAGATCGAGCTGGTCCTCTATCAGGATTCGTAGCAGGCCCACCGCCGCGCGCCTTAGCCCGAATGGGTCGCGTGTCCCGGTGGGCCGTTTACCAATCGCGAAGATTCCGCAAAGCGTGTCGAGCTTGTCGGCTACTGCGACCGCCTGTCCGACTCCACCCGTCGGCAGCCGGTCGCCGGCGAATCGCGGCAGATAATGCTCCTCGAGTGCGGCGCCTACCTCTTCCGGCTCGCCATCGTGGGCGGCGTAGTAGCGCCCCATAACGCCCTGCAATTCGGGAAACTCACCTACCATTGCGGTAACCAGATCGCACTTTGCGAGCAGCGCCGCGCGTGCCACATGTTCCGCGTCTGCCTCGTTGGCATTTGCCACTTCGGCAGCCAGCACAGCAACGCGCTGGCTCTTGTCGTGGATCGTTCCGAGCTTGGCCTCGAAAACGATACCCTTGAGTGCCTCGACGCGATCGGCAAGTCTTTTCTTTCGATCGTTGTCCCAGAAAAATCGCGCATCTGCGAGCCGCGGCCGGATCACTCTCTCGTTACCGGCGCGAACCCGCCCGGGTTCGCTGCTCTCGAGGTTACTGATCGTCACGAAAGCCGGTTGCAGGCGTCCGTCCTGTGCGAGAACCGGGAAGTAACGTTGATGGTTCTGCAATGTCGCAATCAGCACTTCGCGTGGCAGTTGCAGAAAATCGGCATCGAAATTTCCGACCAGAGCGACCGGCCACTCCACCAGCGCAGTAACCTCATCGAGTAGTGCCGGCTCGAGATGTGCGCTGCCTCCCGCCTCGCGGGCGGCCGCAATGGCCTGTGCTTCAATCCGGTCGCGGCGATCCGCGAAGCCCGGAATGACGTAACCCTTGTCGGCCAGCGCAGCTGGGTAATCGGCCGCTTCTGACAGGGTTATTGGGCCGGGCGCGTGGAAACGGTGGCCGAACGTCGTGCGCCCGGACGCGACGCCGAACTGCGTCGTCTCCACCACATCGGTGCCGAGGAGCATAACCAGCCAGTGAACCGGGCGTACGAATTCGGCATCGCCGCTGCCCCAGCGCATGCGCCGTGCCACCGGCAACTGGGCGAGGCTGCGCGCGACCAGGTCCGGCATCAGTTCTGTGCAGGCAAGCCCGGGTTCTTCGCCCTCGTAGGACAACCACTCGCCTTTGGCGCCGCTGGTTGTTCCAAGTGCGCCGACGTCAACGCCGCACTTGCTCGCAAAGGCCTCCGCCGCCTTGGTCGGATTGCCGTCGGCGTCGAACGCAATTTTTAGCGGTGGCCCGCGAAGCTCGAGTTTTCGCGCCGGTTGCCGGGTCGCCAAGGCGTCGATCCTGACAGCCAGTCTGCGTGGCGTAGCAAACGAAAGAACCAGGCCGTGATCGAGTCCGGTACGCGCTATTTCGCTAACCAGAGATTGTTCGAACGCTGCCGACAGGCGCTTGAGGTCTTTTGGCGGCAGCTCTTCCGTGCCGATTTCAACCAGGAAATCGCGCTGCTCAGCCATTTGCAGCCACCGCCTTCTGCGCCAGCATCGGGAATCCCAGCGCTTCGCGCCGCTGGTAATAATTCTGGGCGACGGCGCGCGCGAGGTTGCGAACCCTCAAGATAAAACGCTGGCGCTCGGTTACCGAGATCGCGTGTCGCGCGTCGAGCAGGTTGAACGCATGCGAGGCTTCCAGCACCCGCTCATAGGCCGGCAGCGGCAGACTTGCCTCCAGCAGGCTCGCGCAGGCCGCCTCGCAATGGTCGAATTGGCGGAACAGAAAGTCGATGTCAGCATGCTCGAAATTGAAAGCCGACATTTCCACTTCGTTCTGGTGATACACGTCGCCGTAAGTGACTCTTCCCTGCGGACCGTCGGTCCAGACCAGATCGAAAACGCTTTCAACGCCCTGCAGATACATCGCGATGCGCTCCAGACCGTAGGTGATTTCGCCGGTTACCGGACGACAATCCAGACCGCCAACCTGCTGGAAATAGGTGAACTGGGTGACTTCCATGCCGTTCAGCCAGACTTCCCAGCCAAGGCCCCATGCTCCCAGCGTTGGCGATTCCCAGTTGTCCTCGACGAAGCGTATGTCGTGAACAAGCGGGTCGATGCCGACCGATTGCAGGGATTGCAAATACAGGTTCTGAATGTCGAGCGGCGACGGTTTGATGATCACCTGAAATTGATAGTAGTGCTGCAATCGAAACGGGTTGTCACCGTAGCGGCCATCGGTCGGACGGCGACTGGGTTGCACGTAGGCGGCGCTCCAGGGTTCCGGCCCGATCGCACGCAGAAACGTCGCGGGATGGAATGTCCCTGCACCCATCTCCATGTCATAGGGCTGCAGAATCACGCAGCCCTGCTCGGCCCAGTAGCGTTGCAGAGCGAAAATCAAATCCTGAAATGTCAGCGGAGAACCCACGTCCAGGCTCCAGTGCGAAGCAGCGCGCAAGTATAGCTACAGTATGCTTGCGCTGCAGCAATGCGCTATCTTGGCGCATAAATTCCCAAAGCGCACAATAATGATGCGCTGAATATTGCGTTGCGCCGAAATAGTGCGCTAAGCTGCTGATTTTGCGCTGCAGCAATTGTGGCACGAAACCTGCACTTCGTTAGGACCGGATGTTGCGGCGGTCTCTCGTCCGCAACAGATTTCGCACCAAAGCCATCTGACTGGAGGAGCTTCGATGAATCCCGCTGAAGTAATCAGCTTGTTAAAGGAAAAGGACGTCAAATTCGTGGATTTCCGTTTCACGGATACGAAGGGCAAAGAGCAGCATGTGACCGTGCCCGCACACACGATCGACGACGACGTCTTCGAGGACGGAAAAATGTTCGATGGCTCGTCAATCGCCGGATGGAAGGGCATCCAGGAGTCAGACATGATCCTGTTGCCCGATGCGGTCAGCACGGTCCTCGATCCGTTCGCGGAAGACACCACGGTCAATATTCGCTGCGACGTCATCGAACCCTCCACGATGCAGGGCTACGTCCGCGATCCGCGTTCACTCGGGAAACGCGCCGAGGCATACCTGAAGTCGACCGGCATTGCCGATACCGCATATTTCGGTCCTGAGAACGAGTTCTTCGTATTTGACGATGTACGGTTCGGCTCCGAGATGAGCGGTGCCCATTACGAGATCGATTCAGCGGAAGCCGGCTGGAACTCGAAGAAAGTCTATCCGGACGGCAACTTCGGCCACCGCCCGGGTGTGAAAGGGGGCTATTTCCCGGTTCCGCCGGTCGACTCTCTGCACGACGTTCGTTCGGCGATGTGTCTGGCGCTCGAAGAAATGGGCATCGAAACCGAGGTTCATCATCACGAGGTGGCAACCGCCGGCCAGTGCGAAATCGGTGTGGCGTTCAATTCGCTGGTAACCAAGGCCGACGAAGTCCAGATACTGAAATACGTGGTTCACAACGTCGCCCATGGTTTTGGCAAGACCGCGACGTTTATGCCGAAACCGGTCGTTGGCGACAACGGCAACGGCATGCACGTGCACCAGTCCCTTGCCAAGGACGGGAAGAATATTTTCAGCGGTGACGGTTACGGCGGTCTGTCCGAAGAAGCATTGTTCTATGTCGGCGGCATCATCAAGCATGCGAAGGTGCTGAATGCATTTACCAACCCGACGACGAACAGTTACAAACGCCTGGTACCGGGATTCGAAGCGCCGGTAATGCTGGCTTATTCGGCCCGCAACCGGTCTGCATCGGTGCGTATTCCGTATATTGCAAACCCGAAAGCGCGGCGCATTGAAATCCGTTTCCCGGATTCGACCGCGAACCCGTATTTCGCGTTTAGTGCGATGCTCCTGGCCGGACTCGACGGCATCCAGAACAAGATCCATCCGGGCGACCCGCTTGATAAGGATCTCTACGATCTCGAGCCGGAAGAAGCGCAGGGCATTCCGACGGTTTGCCATTCACTTGATCAGGCGTTGGATGCGCTCGACAAGGATCGCGATTTCCTGAAGGCCGGGGGCGTCTTTACCGATGACCTTATCGATGGCTATATCAAGTTGAAAATGGAGGAGGTCACAAGGTTGAGAATGACGACCCATCCGGTCGAATTCGAGATGTATTACAGCCTCTGATGCATTTTTTCGCGAATTTTCAACGTTATGTAAACGGCGCCCGGAATTTTCAGGGCGCCGCTTTTGTTTCGCTGCTAAGCTCGCGGTATGCTCAAAGCCATGAAATACATTGTTCTCTGTCTAATGCTTGTGTCGACTTCCGCATTCGCCCAGGAAGCGTGGCGCTGGGTCGACGAACAAGGTGTCGTGCATTTCTCGGATACGCCGCGTCCCGGGGCCGAGCGGGTCGAATTGCAATCCGCTCAGGGCTTCAAACCGCCCCCGGAGGTCAGCGCTTCGGCTGCGGCGCAAGGTGGGGCCGCTGGCACCGCGGAAGGGGAGGCTTTCCAGTACGACACTCTCGAGGTGGTCTCGCCCGCAGAGGAAGAGACCTTGTGGAATATCGGTACCGAACTCTCCGTCAGTATCGCGCTTACGCCATCGCTGCGGCCTGCTCACCGGATCCAGTTGCTGGTCGACGGACAGAGCGTTACCGAGGAACCGGTTCGCGCAACCCAGTTTACGGTCGGTGGAGTTTATCGCGGCACTCACACTGCGGTAGTAGCAATAGTCGATTCCGACGGCGCGACGCTGCAACAAAGCGAACCGGTCACGTTCTTTGTGCGCCAAAGCGTGCAGCAGCCCCCGCGGCCGACGCCGCGAGCGGGTGGCGGTTAGAGCAACTTTTCGCGCCGCCCAATGGTGCGGAAGATAATGCCGGGCCGGCCGGACGCTCACCCGCGCGAATTCTCGATTCTCTTTCCGAGGCAGTAATCGTTCTCGACGGCGATGATCAGATAACGTTTCTTAACGAAGCGGCCGCCGACCTGTTGGGTGCGAGTCTCAACAATGCCTTCGGCAGGCCCTTGTCTGACTTTGTCGAACCCGAGCCGCAGCTGAATCAGGTGATGGCCAGCGTTCGCGCAACCCGCCAGTCCTACACGCTGCGCGACCTGATGTTCCATGTGCGCGAGAAACCTGGAGTTGGGCGCGCGGTGGACTGTCATGTCACTGCCCTGGATACCGACAGCGACGGACCGCTGATGCTCGAGATCCAGGACAACACCCGGCTGGAGCGAATCAACCGCGAGAATGCACTGATGG
>Ga0102957_1000151_pt1 | contig 19080 bp, 17 predicted proteins | sample SalPon2_A_H2O_MG_2_FD_84517 | JGI IMG/M metagenome (GOLD analysis project Ga0102957, IMG submission 84517) | Salt pond water microbial communities from South San Francisco under conditions of wetland restoration - Salt Pond MetaG SF2_A_H2O_MG | ecosystem: Environmental > Aquatic > Non-marine... | reverse complement strand
AGAAAAATTTAGAAATTCTAAAACTTGCCAATCTTGCCAGGGAAATCGATTAAATGAGAAAGCTCTATGTATTAAAATTGATAACTTAAACATTAGTGAACTTACCCAATTAAGTATCAATAAAACTCTAAGTTGGTTTAATAATTTTGAAAAATCGTTATCTGAACAAAAAAAATTAATCGCTGCCCCATTAAAAAAAGAGATTTTTTCAAGATTAAACTTCTTAAATGAAGTAGGATTGAATTATCTAAGCTTATCGAGGAAAAGCTCTACATTATCAGGGGGTGAGTCTCAACGGATAAGATTAGCAAGTCAAATAGGCTCAGGTTTAACTGGAGTAACTTATGTTCTAGACGAGCCCTCTATTGGACTTCATCAAAGAGATAATCAAAAATTGATAAACACTCTGAAAAATTTAAGAGATCTGGGCAATACGATCATAGTTGTAGAACATGATGAGGATATAATTAAAGAAGCCGATTATGTTGTAGATATTGGAAAATATGCAGGAATAAAAGGAGGATCTATAGTCTCCGAAGGATCCTTTCAAAAAATATTGCATAATAAAGATAGTCTTACTAGCGGGTATATTAACGGTATTATTAATCGATATCCGCAAACTCAAAACAAGAATGATGATAAAGGATTCATTCAAATTGCAAATGCCAATGGTAATAATTTAAAAAACGTTAGTGTTAAATTTCCACTCGGAAAATTTATAAGTGTTACAGGTGTATCAGGGAGCGGTAAATCTACTCTGATAAATGAAACTTTATATGGTGCTGCAAATAATAGAATTTATGAAAAAATAATTAAAACTCTACCCTATGAAAGCATAAGTGGAATTGAAAATATAGACAAAGTCATAAATATTGACCAATCTCCCATTGGAAGAACACCTCGTTCTAATCCAGCTACCTATGTAGGATTGTTTACTCCTATCAGAGAATGGTTTGCAAATTTACCTGAAGCTAAAGTGAAGGGTTTTAAACCTGGTCGATTTTCTTTTAATGTTAAGGGTGGTAGATGTGAAAGTTGTGAGGGAGATGGACTCAAAAAAATTGAAATGCATTTCTTAGCTCCAGTTTATGTTAAATGTGAAGTCTGTAATGGAAAAAGATACAACAAAGAAACTTTAGCCGTCCAATTCAAATCTAAAAATATTAGTGATATTTTATCCATGACTGTCGATGATGCTTGTGAATTTTTCGAGTCAAACCCCCAAGTATATTCTAAACTTAAAACATTACAAAATGTAGGACTTGGCTATATTTCCATTGGGCAAGCAGCCACTACTCTTTCAGGAGGTGAAGCGCAAAGGATCAAACTTTCAAAAGAATTATCAAAAAGACAAACAGGAAAAACTTTGTATATTTTAGATGAGCCTACAACAGGTTTACACTTTGATGATATCAAAAAATTATTAGAAATATTGCATAAGCTTGTTTCTTATGGAAATACGGTAATCGTTATTGAGCACAATTTAGATGTTATCAATACCAGTGATTGGATTATTGATTTAGGCCCTGAAGGTGGAGATCTAGGAGGAAAGATACTTTTTGAAGGTCACACAAAAGATTTGATTAAATTATCTAATAATCAAACAGGAATTTTCTTAAAAAAATATCAAGAGTCTCTTGCTTTAAGTACAGCCTCATAATTTAAATCACCTACAATACTTAGAGCCAAAAACAAAGATGAATAAGTTCCTATTAACACACCAAAAATAAAAACAATAGGCATTTCAGTTAAATTGACAGGAGCTAGTAGCACTAAACAGATCAAGGCTAAAATTGTTGTAAAACTAGTTAGAATCGTTCTTCGAAGATTTAACTGAATTGAGTTATTTACATTATTTGAAAACGAGTCCTTATTATTTTCATCTGAAGTTAAAGATCTCAATCGATCAAAAAGAACAATAGTATCATTGATACTATAACCGGCTATCAACAACAAAGCTGCAATCATAGTCAAATTAAATTCAATATTAAATAAGGACATAAATCCAACAGTAATAAACACATCATGAAGTAATGCAAAAATTCCTGATGCTGCGAATTGCCAATCAAATCTAATCCAAATATAAAAGGCAATAACTAGTAATGATGATACCATGGCATATAATGAATTTTTAATTAATTCATCGCTAAAAGTAGGTTCAATATACTCAGATATCAAAACATTCATTTCTGGATGATCTTCAATGAGTTGATTAATTTCTTCAATAAAGGATGCATTATCATTTCCCGTCTCTATTCGAATAGTATGAACATCGCTACCAATCTCTTTTTTGACAATTATTTCTCGATTAGTATTAATTTCTTGAAAGGTTTCAAAAATTTGCTCATTCGATAAATTGGTTCTCACTTCAAAATTTAAACCACCTTTAAAATCAATACCTAAATTCAATCCCTTAACAAAAACAATAACAATAGTCAGTGCTATTAAAATTAGAGAGGCAAGATAGGATTTTTTTTTATAAGAATAAAAATTCATCATTTATTTAAACCTAAATATTTACCTGAAGTAATATCAATAAAGAATTTTAAGATTATATAAGTAACTATTAATGATGAAATAATACCGATAATTAATGAAATTGAGAAACCTCTAATTGGTCCAAAACCAAATGCAAAAAGAAATATTGCAGCAAACAAAGTAGTTAAATTTGAATCTAGGATGGTTACATAGGCAGAGCCAAAACCATCAGCCTTTGGGTTTTCTAAATTATTTTTATAGTTTTCTCTTATTCTCTCAAAAACTAAAACATTAGCATCGACACACATCCCTATGGTTAGCACAATACCAATTACACCAGGAAGAGTTAAAGTAGTATTCAACAAAGACATAAGAGCAAAAAGTAAACCAAGACAACTAATTATCGTCAGTGCAGTGAACAAACCTGAAACTTTATAGTAGGCAATCATAAATAAAGTAATAGCAATTAAGGCAATTAACGATGCATAAATACCCTTCTTAACCCCCTCTCTGCCTAATGAAGGACCAACTTGTTTTTCTTGGATAATCTTTATTTCTGTGGGAAGTGAACCTGATTTTAAAATGATCGCTAGATTATTGGCAGACTCATTAGTAAAGTTTCCCGAAATTTGTCCGCTACCACCCGTAATTGCCTCTCTAATAACGGGGGCTGTAATCAATGCACCATCTAAAACAATAGCAAACCTCGAGCCAACATTTTCCGAGGTCATTTTAGCAAAAAGATCTGAACCCTCTTTATTAAAAGAGAAAGAAACTACAGGTTCATTCTGATTGTATTGAAGTGCTGCATCTTGGATATAGTCACCAGTAAGATTAGGGATTTCTTGAACTCGTACCTCTTCTCCTGTTTCTTCATTAAAAAAAACTTTGGAATTAACCAATGTTTGTTTTTCTAAATGCAAAGTAAGTTTTGCTGTTTTAGAAATAACATCTTTTACATTGCTATCTAAATTTCCAGGAATTTCTAATAAAATTTTATTAAGACCAACTTTTTGCAAAGATAATTCCTTATTACCTAAAAAGTCTACTCTGGACCTGACAATCTCAACAGCATTAAGGGTCATTTCAGATAAAGATTGATTAAAATTTTGTTCTAATAAGCCTATCAAAACACCACTATCATTGCGTTCAATTATTTCAAAACCCAAAGATTGGATAGTTAAATTATTTAAAAGATCAATATTTTGATCTGAAGAAATAAAAATTTGATTATTAGATATATCAGATTGAAGACCATAAGAACTTTCTAAAGCTTGAACAGTTTTAATTAATAAATTTTGCTTAAATTCATTTTCGTTCAGTTCTAGTAAATATGAATACCCTCCCTGAATATCTAATCCAAAGTTGAGTTTGAAATCTGAATTCTTAGAATTAAAATTAGGTTGAATAAAATAAAAGCAAAATCCTATAAGCAATAAAGAAAGCCAAAACCTCCATTGCTTTAAAAATGACATTTAAATAACCTAAATATTAATTTTAAAAAAGTAAGCTACTTAGTAGCAATATCTGCAACCATACCTTTAGCTACTTTAACGTTAACATTATCAGCAATTTCTACTGAGAGAGTTCCATCATCATTGACATAATGAATACTTCCGATTATCCCCCCTTGAGTAACAATTCGATCACCTTTTTTTAAATTAGAAATCATGTTTTTGTGTTCTTTTAATTTCTTTTGTTGAGGTCTAATAAGTAAAAAATAAAAAACGACGAAAATAAGAAGTAAGGGTAAAATTCCTGCAAGTTGTTCCATAATATAATTCCTTTAAATATGTAAAATTAGGACTAAAATCTCACAATCATTAACTAAGTCAATAAAAAATTGGAAAATAAGACATTACTTATCTGGAATAGCTTCAAAAAAAATATTGAAGAGGTCCCTTTCAATAAAGTACTTAATTTAAATTTACTTTATGGCTTAAATAACCAATTAAATTTATTAAAAGAAAATACTAAAAATTTTCTTGAAGGATACTCTTATAACCACGCCCTTCTATGGGGTGTTCGTGGAAGTGGTAAGAGCAGTTTAATTAGAGGCATCGTTCAAGAATTTGCTCATGAATATAACAATTTTGTTACATTAGAAGTTAATAGTGATGATATTTCTGATCTAGCTAACATATTTATTAATTTTGAATTTAAAAAAAACATAATTTTATTTATTGACGATCTTTCCTTTGAGCAAAATGACAGAAGATATATTCAATTTAAATCTTTTCTCGAAGGGTCTTTTTCAAACTCTAAGTATAATTTTTTAGTTTATGTCACAAGTAACCGTCGCCATTTAATGAAAAGAGATATGATTGATAATGAACGGTCTTCAGCAATTTCTCAAGATGAGGGAATAGAAGAAAAAGTTTCCTTGTCCGATCGTTTTGGATTATGGATAAGCTTTCACAATCTAAGCAAAGATGATTTTATCTTGATTGTAAAAAATTACTTTGAATATCATAAGTTACCATTCAAAGCTGAAATTGAAGATCAAGCTCAAAAATGGATATTCGCAAGAGGAAACCGCACCGGTCGATCAGCCTATCAGTTTTTTAAAGATTATTGTGCTAAAAATAAAATTAAAATTTCTTGATTACTTTAATATCACCCATATAGGGTAACAAAACATCAGGCACGGTGATTGAACCATCTTCATTTTGATAATTTTCTAGTACCGCTATCAATGTTCTACCAACAGCAAGGCCCGAGCCATTGAGGGTGTGTACAAACTTATTTTGTTCATCAGATTTATATCTCGCATTCATTCTTCTTGCTTGAAAAGAACGGCAATTACTACAAGATGAAATTTCTCGATACTTTCCCTCCCCTGGCAACCAAACTTCAATATCATAAGTTTTTTCAGCAGAAAAACCCATATCACCTGATGATAGTAACATAACCTGATAGGAAATTTTTAAATCATCTAGAATTGAGGTAGCGCAATTCAGCATCCGCTCAAGTTCTTTTTCAGAATCTTCTTCATTAGTGATGCTGACTAATTCTACTTTTGAAAACTGATGTTGCCTGATCATGCCTCTTGTATCTCTGCCAGCCGCCCCTGCTTCAGATCGATAGCAAGGTGTCCAAGCGGTATACCTTTGAGGTAATGTTTTATCTAAAACAATTGTATCTAAAAATAAATTGGTAAGTGGCACTTCTGCGGTAGGTATAAGCCAATGATCGGTATTGGTTTTAAACAAATCATCAGAAAATTTAGGTAATTGTCCTGTTCCATATGCGGCGGCATCTCTTACTAGATTGGGTGGTATAATTTCCATATACCCAAAATCACTTGTATGCTTGTCTAACATAAAGTTAGCAATTGCTCTTTCGAGACGTGCTAAATGATTTTTAACATAAACAAAACGTGTACCAGAGACTTTGCCCGCTTGGTCAAAATCAAGCATTCCTAACTCCTCACCCAATTCATAGTGTGGTTTAGGTTTAAAGGAAAAAGTAGGAATATTTCCCATTTTTTTAATGATGATATTACTTTTTTCATCTTCACCTATAGGAACATCGGCATGAGGTAAATTTGGTAAGGATGAAAGTATATCTTTTAATTGAGAGTCAATTTTTGAAATTTCATTTTCATATTGATCGATATCATTCTTAATATCTTGAACTTTTTTTTGTAAAACAGCTTTACCCTCGTCATTAAGTTGAGAGAAGCTTGCAGAAAGATTTTTTCTTTCTGATCTAAGATCTTGAGACTTAGTTAACAAATCTCTTTTCTTTAGATCTAAATCAAGAATAATTTGAGATTGTGGCTCTAGAAATCTTTTTTTCAAACCCAAATCAAATAAATTAGGATTTTCTCTAATAAAGTTTAAATCGTGCATTATTGTTCATCTTCCTGCTCTAAATTTTTAGATTTTTTATTTTTTTTTGCCAAAAACCTAGAAATGAGAATGGATACTTCATATAAAATAATAACAGGCAAAGCCAGAGAAATTTGAGAAAAAGGGTCTGGTGGTGTAATGATAGCTGCGAAAACAAAGGACAAGACAATCGCATATTTGCGAAAAGATACTAGCTGCTCAATGCTTAAAACACCAAATCTCACTAAAAGCAAAAGTATCACAGGTAATTGAAATGCAAGACCAAAAGCAAAAATAAAAGTCATCATTAAAGACAAATATTCATTCATTTTTGCTTGGAGAGTTATATTAATTCCATCAGCTTGAGCTGTTTGAAAACTTAAAAAAAACTTCCAGGCAATAGGAGAAATTACATAATAAACAACAGCAGCACCTAATAGAAAAAGAAATGGAATTGCTATTATCGTTGGTAAAGAGATTTGCTTCTCCTTCTTAAGCAGACCTGGAGCTATAAATGACCATATTTGGATAGACAAAAAAGGAAAAGAAATAAAAGCAGCTGTGAAAAAAGCAACTTTCACATTTGTCAAAAAAGCCTCTTGTAAAGCTGTATATATTAGACCGCTACCCTCTTGAAGAATTGAAGTTAAGGGTTTAGCTAAAAATTCAAAAATAGATTGGGAAAAATAAAAACAAATAATAAAACATAAAATAAAAAAAAAGATAGAATACATTAACTTCTGACGAAGCTCTTTGATGTGATCAAAAAAATTCATTGAATTTTGATCTTGTTCGCTCATTGATTTTTATCTTCCATTATCTCTTTATTATTTTTATCTATAAATTCATCAAGTTCTTTTCCTTCTCTTACAATAGACTCTTTGGTATCAAGAATTTCTTTTTTTATATTTTTGACTTCATCTAAATTTGTTAGTTCATCAACAGTTGAAGTAAATTCTTTTGACATTTTACGAATCCCAGTGGTTAAACTTTTAATAAAACGAATTACGGTTGGGATTTCTTTAGGTCCAACGACTACAATGGTTATAATTAGGATGATGGAAATCTCCATCCAACCTAAAGAAAACATTACTGATCCTTGTTTGAAGAGTCTTTTTGAGAGTCAGGGCTATTGGAATTATCTTCATCAGACATATTCTTTTTAAAAGATTTAATACCTTTGGCCATATCTCCCATCAAAGTAGGAATTTTACCTTTTCCAAATAATAGAAGAACGATAATTAAAACAATTATCCAATGCCAAATGCTAAATGCGCCCATAAGTTTTTATACAATAAAAAGATCTAATTATCTAGGAAAAATAAATATGTGATCCTCATCAAGCGTGACTGATACAGAACTCGCTTGAGGTGGAAGAAAATTACCCATAACTTTACTATGAATATGATGTTTGTTATTTTTTTCATCATTAACAGTCATATGAATGATTGCGCTATTACCTAAAAACTTGGAGTCAACTACAATTCCAGAATTAGGATTTAACAAAGGTGATTTTTCCAAATTTAATTTAATTGCTTCGGGTCTAATCACAACATCTACGTTTTGATTATTGGGTAAATTTTTTACTTTGATTCTTCCTAGCGGAGTAATACATGAATGGTCAATAACTTTGGATTGAAAAATATTAGTTTCCCCGAATAAAGATGCTACATAAAGATTTGTCGGATTGAAATAAATTTCGTGAGGAGTCCCTATTTGAACAATGATGCCTTTATTCATTACTATGATTGTATCACTTAAAAACATCGCTTCCTCCGCATTATGAGTAACCACTATAGCCGATGACTCCAAACTATTGATAAGATGAAGAGTGTCATCGATGATTTCTCTTTTAAGGTTTATATCTAAATCTGAAAAGGGTTCATCTAGAAGTAATAATTTTGGTTGTACGGCAATAGAGCGAGCTAATGCTACTCTTTGTTGTTCTCCACCACTTAATGAATGAGGATACTTATCTAAAAAATTATTTACTTTGGCTAAATGAATAACTTGTTCGATCAATTGTTTTTTATTAGCTTTAGATCCAGCCGCAAAACTTATATTTTCAAAAACTGTCATATGTGGAAAAAGAGCAAAATCTTGAAATACATATGAAATAGGTCTTTGTTCAGGTGGTAAATTAAGAGATTTGTTGGCAACTAATAATTTATCTAAAAATATTTCTCCTGACTGAATATGTTCTAAACCTGCAATAATTCTAATTAAAGTAGTCTTTCCACAACCAGACGGGCCCAAAACAGAAACAATTGAATTATCTTTGATTGAAAAGTTTAAATTATTTAATGCTTCTTTATCTCCATAAGAATGGGACAGTTGTTTAACATCAAGTATCATTTGATTGATCTAATTGACTTTGAGAAAATTCATCTAAATTTTCTTCAGTATTATCTTCTTCATCAACAAAAGCTTCATCTTTGTTTAAATCTTCATTGATTTCTTGAATATTCATTGAAGCAAAATTATCATTAAGCAAACCAGAACTTTTCATCTCCTCTATTCCAGGAAGATTATCAAGTGTTCCCAATCCAAAATGTAATAAAAAATCATCAGTAGTCTCCCAAAGTATAGGGCGACCAGGAACTTCTTTCCGCCCACCTGGTGCAATCCAACCTAATTCCATAAGTTGATCAAAAATTCCTTGTCCAATAACAACTCCCCTAATACTCTCAATTTCTGCTTTTGTAATAGGTTGGTGGTAAACAACTATAGCTAGGGTTTCAATAGCTTGTTTAGAAAGTCTTTTTTGAACTTCTTTTTTTTCATGAAATATTTCACCAACTTCAGCATTTGTTAAAAATATCCATCCTTTAGAAATTTTCTTTAAATTAATTCCCCTATGCTGATAAGCGGACTCTAAATTAGACATCACCTCGGAAATATCTTCATGAATATCTAAGCGTTTTTTTATATCGTTTTCAGATATAGGCTTACTGGAAGCAAAAATTAAAGCTTCAATTTTCTGGGATGTTTCACTCATGTTTTTTAAGATATATATCAGAAAAAGGCATTGATTGCCTAATATCAATCTTTTTAATTTTATCCTTATCTTTTTTTGCCATATGAAGACTGGCATTAAAAGTACTGGAGTAAAAAGATTTATTTAGAATATCTGATTGTAAGTTTTCAGGAATAAGACTTTTTAATGAAAACCAATCATGATTACTAGCAATTTTATCGTTAATGATATTTTGACCATCTTTGATGGTAAATAACTTAGAAGAGGAAAATTTTAGAGTGTATTGTTGATTTCTTCGATGGATATCTGCGTAAGCTTTGAGTAAATCAATTAGTTTATCTTTAATAATAAAGTTTTTTTCGATTTTAAGTTTATGTTTATAGGTACTAGAAAAAAATTGTTGTTTGTACTGAGGGAGATCAAAAAGCAGTTTGCTATTTTTATGAACCAACTCTAGAATTGTTAACCGATTAGTTAAAAATTTAGTTACTTTTTTAACATCTTCTTCTTTATCTTTATTTACAAGAAATTTTGATTTTAAAAAAACCATAATGGAAGCCATCAATAAGTATTCAGAGGCAATTTCAATGCTAACTTTTTTTAAATCTTCAATAAATGAAATGTACTGATTACATAATTCTAAAATTGGTAAATTTTTTAAATCATATTTATTTTTATGGACTAGTTCTAAAAGAACATCTAAGGGTCCATTATAATCTTGGATTTCGATATTGAGGTTAGATTCCATAAACTTTGACTAATTCATTATACAAATCATGATATTGAATTATATTAATAGATTTGAGATTAAAACTTGTCTTAAGCTTCTTTTTTTTCAGTGATTTTTTATATCGATTAGTAATTTCAAATGAATCAATTACCTCAAGATACCTCTTCCAATCTGAACTACAATCAAGAAAAATATCAACTCCAGACTGATTGCATTTATATACACTTTCCTTTATCCCGTATTGATTGGCTTTCATGGTCATATCATCGCTAATTATTAGTCCTTTAAACTTTAATTGTTGACGAATAATTTTTTGGATAATTTTGGGTGAATAAGTCGCCATATTTTTATTATCCCATTTTGAGTATTTAATATGCGCAGTCATTGCATAGGGCAAATGATTAAAATATTTAAATAACTCAAGTTGTTTTTCTAAAATTTTGATTGAAGAATTTATAACAGGCAAAGAAAAATGAGAGTCTTTTGATGTCAATCCATGGCCTGGAATATGTTTCATGACAGGTGTTATTCCTAGTGAAATCGATGTGTTTACAAAAATTTTATTTAATTCAATGTTTATATCTAAATTACTCCCAAAAGTTCTTTTTTTAATCATTTCAATTGTATGGGTATTAGGAATATCCAGAACAGGAATAGTGTTAATATCAAAACCCATTCGCGATAGATGAAAACTTGTGATGAATGATTTTAAATATACTAACTGCTTCGCTAAAGAAGGATATTTAAGATAAATTTGATAATATTGAAAATTATCTAGAAATTTAAATTCCTTAAAATTAGGAAATCGGTTTACTATGCCTCCCTCTTGGTCAATCAATAAATTAATTTTAGGATGAAGATTTTTTAAAGTGAGAATTAGTTGTTTTGTTTGATTTAGATTTTTAATATTTCTTTGAAATAAGATGACTCCAAAAGGTTTAAATTTTCTTATGTTTTCTTTTTCATCATTTGAAACATTAGATGATTTAATCGAAATAATTAGAGGAAAGCTCATTCTATAAAATCAAAATTATCTGGTTCAATGATTAGAAAGTTATCAAAAAAAATATATTTCAAATAATTATCAAATACAAAATACAAAAGTATCAATATTAAAAATATTATTACTGAAATGAAAATTAACTTCTTATTCACATTTTTAATTTAGGTTTAATGCCCAAAATACCTAAACCTTCAGAAAGAACTAATTGATATTTTTTCAATAAAGATTGAGCTTCTTCCGATAAATTATTATCCTCATCTAAAAATCTTATTTGGGGATTTGATTTTGCTGAAGACCACAATGAATGAAACATCGAAGCTAAAGTCTCTAGATAGTGCGAAATTAAATGAACTTCATTTCTTTTATAGGAATTAAAAACTACCAAATCCCACTCATGGATTTTTTTAATTAAATTTTTTAATTCCAGTGAAAGATCCATATTCTTATTTATGAGTTTATTGGCTCTTTCTAAAACTGACTGGGAGCGAGCAAATGAATATTGAATATAATAAATAGGATTTTCTTTATTTTCTTTTTTTATTAAATCAATATCTAAGTCCATATGGGTATCATTCTTTCGATAACACATAAAATATCGATAATTTTCAATACCAATTTCATTAACTAACTGATCTAATTCAAAAATAGTGCCTTCTCTTTTTGACATTTTTTGAATTTCATTGTTCCTTTTTAAATTGACGATTTGACAGAATACCACAGAAAAATTTATATCAGGATGCAAAGCGGATAAGGCAGAAGACAATCTTTTTAAGTAACCTAGGTGATCCGCACCCCAAATATTAATTAATCTTGAATATCCTCTCTTATGTTTGTCAACATGATATGCTATGTCATTCGCAAAATAGGTAGGCGTTCCATCATTTTTAGTTAGAGCACGATCTTCATCATCTCCAAAATGTGTAGATTTAAAAATAGTAATCTCATTATCTTTTTTGGTGCCTTGGAAATCTTTCGGATTATGGAGTTGACCGTGATAAACAAAACCTTTTTTTTCTAACTCTTTGATAATTTCTGGAAGGAGTTTTTTTTCAACAATTGAAGTTTCATAGGAGACTTGATCGAAAACAATACCCGAACCTTCTAATGTTTGAATCGAAAGGCTTACAAGATATTCTATTGCATAATTGACTATTTTTAATTCCTGTTCTTTGGATATTAGTTTGGATTTAAATATATCTTTGAAATTTTCAAAACATTTTTCTGCCAAATCTTGAATATAATCACCTTTGTAAAACTGCTTATAAGGCAAAGCTAAATTATGAATTGACGATATGTGATACAGGATTGAAGATAAAAATTCATTAATTTGATTACCAGTATTATTCACATAATACTCCCTAGTAACGTTATGACCGAAAAATTGATACAGATTAGAGAGAACATCCCCTACTATCGCACCTCTACCATGAGCTAAATGTAAAGGACCAGTAGGATTGGCAGACACAAATTCAATATTAACTGTGGATTGATCTTGAAAGCGCTTCTGTTCATAATTTAAAAGTTTAAGAAAAGACTGATCCTTTAAAAAGAAATTAATAAAACCCGGTCCTGCCACTTCGATCTTTTCAAAATCCTTAGATGAAAAATTCTTAATGACTAATTGCGCAAGATCTAAAGGTTTTTGTTTCAATAGTTTTGAGAGTTTTAAAGCTATGTTTGTTGTGAAATCACCCTTTTCATCAAAAAGCAAAGAAACCTCAATATCATCAATCAATAATTCAATACTGGAATCAATCTTTTGAATAGACTCTTGGAGTGAATATTTAAGTTGATCAAGCATAATGATTATAAAAATTTATGGCGTACTGGTCAGTCATACCACAAATATAGTCAACTATAATTTGTTTTTTACTCTCTTCATCCTGAATTTTAGACCTCCAATTCATAGGAAGAGGCGATTGGTCCTTTTCAAGAAATTTTATAATAAAAAGTAAGATTTGTTCTGCTTTAGTTCGACTTTGATATACAAATTCAGATGTATAAAAATACTCATATAAATATTCTTTTATTAAAATGATTTTATTTTGGGTTGTTGAAGTAAAAGAAATAAGAAAATTCTCTTGATTTATAATATCTTGATAGCTATGAAGATTATCATTTTGCAAATTAGCCTCTGTTTGAGCTATTAAATCTTTTACGAAAAAATTTATTATACTTCTCGTAAAATAATTACGAGCGACTTTTTTATCTAAGGATTGCATATATTCAAAATCAATAAAATTAAATAAGTCATTCAATTTAGATATTTTTTTTATATCTAAAATTTCAGATCTTATTCCATCATCAAAATCATGGGCAATATAAGCTATATCATCAGACAAAGATGCTATTTGAGCCTCTAGAGAGGGATTTTTATTCAAATCAAATGTAAAAAGATCCGACAAATCATATTGAAAATATGTGTCAATTATTTTTCCATTATGTTTGATCAATCCATCTAAAGTCTCCCAAGTCAGATTTAAACCTTCATAACTAATATACTTTTTTTCAAGAAGTGTGACTTGGCGATAGGATTGATAATTGTGATTGAAATTTTGATCAATTTCTTGACATATTATTTCTTCCCCCACATGACCAAATGGACTATGACCCAAATCATGACATAGAGCTATACATTCAGCTAAATCCTCATTTAAAGAAAAACGTCTACTCACCGACCGAGCTATTTGAGATACTTCTAGGGTATGTGTTAGTCGATTTCTATAATAATCACCTTTTTCAAACATAAATACTTGGGTTTTATCCTTCAATTTACGAAAAGCGGTGGAATGATAAATTCGGTCTCGATCTCTTTCATAGGGAAGACGATGATCGACATCAATGGGAAAAAGTCTCCCTTTTGAATTTTCATTTAAAGCTGATAAATTATGAAACATATGGGAAATATTAATATAACAGATAAGGCAATAAGTAAAATTCAAGAAGTTCTAGCTAGTCAAGGAATGAAATACTTTAGAATTAAAGTCAAAGGTGGTGGTTGTTCGGGTTTTCAGTATATTTTTAAAAGTGAGAACCAAATAAATACTGAAAAAGATATAGTCTTTAATTTTAATGATCTTCAAATCCTAGTAGATAAAAATTCAATTGAATATATTGATCAAGCTGAATTGGATTATAAAGATGAATTAATAGGATCTAGTTTTAGTATTTCCAATCCAAATGCTAAAAACGCTTGCGGATGTGGGAGTTCCTTTAGCATTTAAATTGAAATTTATTTCTTGGAATGTGAATTCTTTAAGGGCAAGAGAACCTTTAGTTCAAAAAATAATTGAAAAAGAAAGTCCTGATATCCTTTGCATTCAAGAATTAAAGATAGATGACAGCGAATACGTCAGTAATTTTTTTAATCAATACGATTACCAATCAATCTCCCAAACTCAAAAAAGTTATAATGGAGTAAGTATCTCTCTAAAAAAAAATATCAATTTTGATGAATTCAATTTATCCAATTTAAATGATGTACAAGCTAGAAATAATACAATTATTTTAAAAGAAAAAAATATTGCAATTTTAAATAACTATTTTCCTAATGGTAATCCGATGGACTCAGAAAAATTCGATTTTAAAATCAAATGGATGGCTGATCTTTATAACGAAATAAAAAAATTAAAAAGCAAATATGAAATCATCATTACAGGTGATTTTAATGTTATTCCTTTAGATGAAGATGCTTACGATATAAAAAAATATAAGAAAGATGCCCTCGCACAACCCGAGTCTAGAAAAGAATTTTATAAATACCTAAATCTAGATTTAATCGATATTTTTGAAAACCAACCCAAAAAACAAAGTTACACTTTTTTTGATTACAAGACTTATAAATTTGGAAAAGAAGAAGGCATTAGGATTGATTTTTTTTTAATATCACCTTTTTTGAAAAGTAAAATTATGAATTTAAAAGTTCTAAAAGAGTATCGTGAAATGGAAAGACCCTCGGATCATTGTCCAATATTGATGCAATTAAATATCTGAATAAGTTCTTTTTTCTTTTTTAGCACCGGGATGAGTGACGGCGCCTAAATAAGCAGGACCTACAGTTTGGGCATACTTCCAGAGAGTTCCAGATTGAAAATGTGGCTCTTTTGGCTTCCACTTCGCCTTTCTTTGTTCTAAAATTTCAGGTGAAACATTTAATTCTAGGGTGTTTTTTTCAGCATCAATTTCAATTTCATCACCATCTTCAATTAGAGCAATAGGACCGCAGTCATGAGCCTCAGGACCAACATGACCAATACAAAAACCACGAGTACCTCCTGAAAAACGGCCATCGGTAATTAAGGCTACTTCTTCGCCCATTCCCTGTCCATAAATGGCGCTTGTTGTGGAAAGCATTTCACGCATTCCAGGTCCCCCTTTAGGACCTTCATATCGAATAACCACTACATTCCCTGGTTTTATTTTTCCCTCAAGAACAGCTGACAGAGCCTCTTCTTCTCTATCAAAACAAATAGCATTACCTTTAAATTGAAGTTTTTTTAAACCTGCAATTTTAACAATGGCTCCGTCTGGAGCCAGTGAGCCTTTTAAACCTACAACGCCTCCTGATTTACTAATTGGATTAGAAATCGGGTAAATGACGTCTTGATTTTTTGGTAGTTCAACATCTTTAACATTTTCCGCAAGAGTTTTCCCTGTCACAGTAATACATGAGCCATCAATTAATCCCCCATCAATGAGTGTTTTAATTAAAACAGGAACGCCCCCTACTTCATAAAGATCTTTAGCAACGTATTTTCCACCAGGAGCTAGGTTTCCTATGTAGGGAGTGGATTGAAAAATTTTAGTTACATCTTCTAAATTAAAATCAATACCTGCCTCATGGGCAATCGCGGGTAAATGAAGACCAGCATTAGTAGAACCACCCGAAGCAGATACAACAATAGCGGCATTGATTAAAGATTGTTTAGTTACTATATCACGAGGTCTTAAATTTTTTTCAATTAAGTCCATAACAACACGACCACTTTCATAGGCGTATTGATCTCTACTTTCATAAGGCGCAGGTGTCATCGCAGAACCCGGAAGCGCAAGCCCAATGGTTTCAGATACACAAGCCATGGTATTGGCCGTGAACTGACCTCCACAAGAACCCGCAGAAGGACAAGCAACACACTCTAATTCATGAAGTTCTTCATCTGTCATGTTACCACTTGAATGTTTTCCCACCGCTTCAAATACATCGACAATAGTCACGTCTTTTCCTTTGTGCACACCTGGCAGAATCGATCCCCCATACATAAAGACGGAAGGAACATTGAGGCGAACCATGGCCATCATCATTCCAGGGAGAGATTTATCACATCCAGCTAAACCCACTAAAGCGTCATAACAATGCCCTCGAACAGCCAATTCCACAGAGTCTGCAATGATTTCGCGACTTGCAAGCGATGACTTCATTCCCTCATGGCCCATAGCAATGCCATCAGTAACAGTAATAGTAGTAAATTCTCTAGGTGTGCCGTTAGCATCTTTGACACCTTTTTTGGCAGCTTGGGCCTGTCTGGATAAAGAAATATTACATGGAGCTGCTTCATTCCAAGTCGTTGCAACACCCACAAAAGGTTGGCCGATATCTTTTTCAGTCATGCCCATCGCATAATAAAATGCACGATGAGGAGCGCTATTAGGACCTACAGAGACATGACGACTTGGTAAATTCTTTTTATCAACCATTTAGAGTTTCTAATATACTATCAATTTTTGATAATTCCAAACTAATAGCAATTTGCCTATTTTTATTCTGTTCAATTAAATCTTGAGGAGCGCGCTCTACAAAATTTGAATTATTTAAATTTTTATCAATACCAGTTTTTTCTTTTTTTAAGCCATCAGAACTTTCACTTAGTTTTTTGATTATCTTATCTTTATCAATTTGATCAGTTTCAATTTCATAATCAAATTTTTTAAAAGGTAAAGAAACGCTCTGAGTTAAAGGATTCAATGATAAATTTTTTCGAGTTAAAAATTCAAAGACTTCTTGATTTTCTATAAATAAATTTTGTAAAGTTTCATTTGAAGAATAAATTAAAACTTGATGCTCTTTTTTAATATCAAAGAGTTTTTCAATGGATCTATATTCCTCAATAAATTCAATAAAGTTATTGGCATTTTCAATAGACTGTTCATCGATGAGCATATCTTGATAATTCCATTGATTGGTCATAAGGATATTTTTGTTATTATAAGACCATAATTTCTCGGTAATGAATGGAATGATAGGGTGTAAGAGCTGGAGGAGAGAATTAAAAATTAAATGAAAAGTATAAGTAGTTTCTTCTCGGTAACGATCTGAGTCTAATAAATTTTTAGATAACTCAATATACCAATCACAAAAACTATGCCAGGTGAAATGATAAAGTTGATTAGCAACTTCATGAAAATAATAATTTTGATAATTTAGTTGAACATCTTTATATAATTTTTGAAATTCATTGATGATCCATTGATTGAAAATATGTTTAGGCGTCAGTTGTTTGGGTTCTTTTTTTAAAGGATATACACTCTTAAATTCTGCATATTTATATGCATTGATGATTTTAGTGACAAAATTACGATAACCCGCAATTCTTTGCTCACTTAATCGAACATCTCGTCCAGGTGTATTGAGAGAAGTTAGGGTAAAACGAAGAGTATCCGCACCGTATTTATCTATGATCTCAAGAGGATCAATAACATTTCCTTTTGATTTCGACATTTTTTGTCCTTTTTCATCTCTGACAAGTGCATGAACATAGACAGTATGAAAAGGAGTTTGGGACATAAACTTATTTCCCATCATCATCATACGAGCAACCCAAAAGAATATGATATCAAATCCCGTCACCAAAACTGAATTAGGATAGAAATTTTCCAGCGCCTGTTCTTGATCGGGCCAACCTAAAGTTGAAAACGGCCATAACGCCGAAGAAAACCAGGTGTCTAATACATCTTGATCCTGTTTTAATATAATTTTATCAGCTTTGTAATAATCAATCGCTTGCTCTCTTGCTTCTTCTTCTGTTTCAGCGCAGAATTCTTTTCCATCAGGTCCATACCAGACAGGAATTTGATGACCCCACCAAATTTGACGAGAAATACACCAAGGTCTAATATTTTCCATCCATTGAAAATAAGTTTTCTCCCAATTCTGTGGAAAAAACTTTGTCTCCCCATCCTTCACAACTTGCATGGCTTGTTTGGCGAGTTCTTCAGCGTTACAAAACCACTGATGTGTTAAATAAGGTTCAACAATAGTATTCGAACGATCGCCGTAAGGAATAGTTGTTTTGTAATCTTCAATTTTTTCAATAAAACCATTTTCTTTGAGAGCTTTGACAATTTTTTTTCTAGCATCAAAGCGATCCATGTCTTGGTATTCATTCGGGCAATTTTGATTTAGCGTACCATCATCATTTAAAATATTTAAAAGTTCCAAGTTATGACGTTTTCCTACTTCGAAATCATTAAAGTCATGAGCGGGAGTTATTTTAACTGCTCCGCTTCCCATCTCTGGATCAGAATATTCATCAAAAATTAATGGAATAGATCTATTCGTAAGAGGGATATTGAAGGCGAGATCTTTCATCGATTGATATCGTTCATCGTTCGGATTAACCGCAATAGCGGTATCACCAAATATCGTCTCTGGCCTCACAGTAGCCACTGTAATTGATTTGCCATTTGAGGCGGGATATGTAATATAATAAATCTGGGTGCTAACTTCTGTGGGCACTACCTCTAAATCCGAAATAGCAGTTTTAAATTTTGTATCCCAATTCACTAATGATTGGTCTTTGTAAATTAGTCCCTCTTTATATAAAGAAACAAAAACTTTTCTAACTGCCGCAGAGAGTCCTTCATCCATGGTAAATCGCTCTCGAGACCAATCACAAGAGCTACCAAGTCTTTTTAGTTGGTTAATAATGGTAGAGCCCGAATATTCTTTCCATTCCCATACTTTTTTAATGAACTCTTCCCGTGATAAATCTTTTCGAAAAATATTTTCCTTTTCTAAATTTCGCTCAACAACCATCTGGGTAGCAATACCTGCATGATCAGT
>Ga0102957_1000142_pt1 | contig 19577 bp, 26 predicted proteins | sample SalPon2_A_H2O_MG_2_FD_84517 | JGI IMG/M metagenome (GOLD analysis project Ga0102957, IMG submission 84517) | Salt pond water microbial communities from South San Francisco under conditions of wetland restoration - Salt Pond MetaG SF2_A_H2O_MG | ecosystem: Environmental > Aquatic > Non-marine... | reverse complement strand
ATAAGGATTCAGGTTCGGTCTATTTGATTGATTTGGAAGAAATGTGAATTAAGTTCAATTAGTTTTAAAGCTTCGTGTAACAGGTCATCATAATGCCTGTTACATATTGTTAGCATTAGTACGGATTATTAACGATAAAACTAAATAGAATGAGAATATTAGTAGCTTGTGAAGAAAGCCAAGCAGTAACAAAAGAATTAAGAAAATTAGGACACGAAGCATTTAGCTGTGATATTTTAGAATGTAGCGGAGGACACCCTGAATGGCATTTACAGCAAGATGTTTTTGAAGTAATAAACCAAGGTTGGGATATGATGATAGCTTTTCCTCCTTGCACAGATTTAGCTGTAAGTGGTGCAAGGCACTTTGAAAGAAAAAGAGCAGATGGAAGCCAACAAAGAAGTATTAAGTTTTTTATGGATTTAGCAAATGCTCCAATAGAAAAAATAGCTTTAGAAAATCCGATAGGTATAATGAGTACAGAATGGAGAAAGCCAGACCAAATAATACAGCCTTGGCAGTTTGGAGATAAAGCACAAAAAAGCACTTGTTTATGGTTAAAAGGATTGCCAAAATTAGAACATACAAATATTGTAGAAAAAGGAGAGTTCTTTGAGTTTACAAGCAAAAAAGGAGAAAAAAAACGTATGCCTATGTGGTACTATAAAGCACTACAAGAAGCTAAAACACCAGCACAAAGAAGAACATTAAGAAGCAAAACTTTTAAAGGTATTGCAGAAGCTATGGCTAAACAGTGGACTTAGTATTAATGCTAACACAAGTATATGAGTAGTGGCGGGAATAAGGGTTTGTAGTACTGTGTGCAAACGAGTAACCCTGAAAGACCCGAAGGTTCAGCTCTTAGGTACACTTAGCCATTACTCATATACTTTGTTAAAAGAGGCGTATGGCAGTAATGTGGTGGATAGTTCAAACCACACTAGACTTAATAGAGAAGAAATGAGAGATGTAAGCGTATTAAATTTTAGTGGAGGTAGAACCTCTGCTTATATGGCAAAACAGAACAAGAAGCAATAGATAACTTAATTGAGCAAACAGAAGATAATCGAAGAGAAAAATGAAGAAGCACGTAATACTTCATTTACTGTGCTTAAACGCACTCGAAATAGCAGAAGAGCTAAATACTACCGCTAACCTAAGAAAGTCGCTTAGAACGCTTAAAAACTTCACATACAGAAGTGTTGAAGAGTTTGAGAAGACAGAGACTGGTGGCGAGTATCAATCTCGCTGCGTACACAACTTTAATGTAATCCTTAATGCGATAGATGAGGATATACTATTGACAGATATAGGAGATTTTAAGGTAGAGAGATAACGTGCTTGTATACCTTGTTAGATACTGTATGAACGACTTAATATGAAGATACTTGAATTATATGCAGGAAGCCGATTAATAGGCAAAGCTGCGGAGCAACTAGGATACGAAGTTTTTTCGGTGGACATAAAGCCGTTTGAAGGTATAGACCTTGCTGCGGATATAGAATTTTTGACACCTGATCAAATACCTTTTAAGCCTGATATGATATGGGCTTCTCCACCTTGCACAACTTATTCTATTGCTGCTATTAGTACGCATAGAGATAATGGCAAGCCAAAGACTGATTTTGCAGCTAAGAGCGATCGTTTGATGCTGAATACACTAAAGCTGATTAATCATTTTGGTTGTGATTACTATATTGAAAACCCAAGAGGATACTTGAGTAAAATGGACTTTATGCAAGGAATACCGAAAACAACTGTATGGTATTGTACTTATGGCGATAAACGAGCAAAGCCGACTGATATTTGGACGAACAACCTTTACAGCTTATTCAACCAAAATGGATGGAAGCCAAGACCTGAATGTAAAAATGGGAATAAAAATTGCCACCACGAATCAGCACCAAGAGGATCACGAACTGGAACGCAAGGATTAAGCAGTAATTATGAACGCTCAAAAATTCCTGAGCAGCTTTGCCGAGAAGTAATATTGGCTACAAGCACTAAGCTAAGTGAATATTGCATCTAACACCAAGCTAAGTGCTAGTGCGAAGTATGAGCATTGCATCTTAGCAACTGTTATGCTGCGTTTTAATGCAGCACCACCCCAACCAACAAAGCAACAATAACCCCTCCTAACGCAATCTTACGTGTTCTAAGCAACTTTCTATGCTTCTTTGATGTTTCACCTTTATAGTAAGTAACAGAGTCGCTTAAAACGCTTGAAATGCGTTCCCGGTTCTTTATCTCCATCTGGTAGGTGATTATCTCCCTATCGTTTAATCTAATTATCTCACCTTGCTCTGCTGCTGTATTCAGCAAGTCAACTATCATTATATTATCCAGCTTATATCGGTCAATAGTAGTGCAAACACTATTTCCCCTGATTGTATCTTGTCCGAAGGCTGTCTCTGATAATAAGTTGAATGCTATCACTAGAAATGTATATGTAGCGAATTTCTTTTTCATTTCTTACCTTCCATTTTATTTTATTTTCATACTTCGTTTTTATGATAGTATCTCTTGCAGTGCGTATGCTATCAATCTGTTTTTCCAGTTTAAGCACTAAATTAGCCTGTTCTTTGGAATTTCTCATATTGTTGGCTACCAACATACCAACGATGATAAAAAAGACGCTTAAAGCAGCTATTTTAATTATTTCCATATCGAGTCATTTATATCCAAAAACATCACTTTCTTATATATCCAATTTTTGTCAGAAAAATCGGTAGTAACTCTCAGGGTTTTTATCTCCCATACTGGCTCTATTTCCATCAAATCAAATGCATAAATACCTTTTGGAGTTGAATTGATATAAATCGGTATATCATTATGCTTTAAACACTGCACAACCATTGCATCGTATTTGTTCTTTTCCAAAAGTAAGTTGTCGTAGTGGGTGCGTCTGCATTTTAATTCTATTCTGTGTTTAGTGCTGGGGCTGTAACAGTCCCATCGGCTCATAGGATTAAGAGCCATTACCAAATCAGTATAGTAGCTATCCTTTAAATAATCAAATAGCTTTTTCTCATCCCACATTAATACTTTTCTGCTGATACGTCAAAAGATGGACAAGCTTTATTCGCAAAATCGTTATGCCCGAATACCTGTATTTCAGGATATACTCTACGTATTTTCCTAATCAGCTTTCGTAGTGATTTTTTTTGCTCATCTGTTCTAGTGTCTTTTGGATCACCATTCTCAACACCACCAGCATAAGCAATGCCGATACTAAACTTATTCTGACCTCTGCAATGTGATCCAATTAATTCTATTGGTCTCCCACTTTCAATAGTGCCATCAAGCTTAATTAAGTAATGGTACCCAATATCATTCCAGCCTCTTGATATATGCCACCTTCTCACCTCATCTACATCAACATCTCTATCAGGCTCTGTTGCTGTGCAGTGAATTAAAATCTTGTTAATTGGTCTTAGTACTAATTTCATAGGTTGTCGTATTTAATAGTGATAAATCCTAAAAATAAGAAGAAAGTCGCATAGTTTACCTTTTCATCAGGTGCTATGTATTCCCAGCCAAAGGAGAATCTGTCGTGAGGATAGAATAATTGAATACTTATCATTTTTTGGTTTTCTTTATGCAGTCATCCAACCTATTCTCTAGGTCATCTATTCGCTGTGATTGCTCTTGAATTAACTGTGATTGTTCTTGCAGCCTAGCATTTGTATCTCTTATCATTGTAGTGTATGCCTTTTGCATTTCTTGCAAGGCATTACCCTCTGCTACTTCTGCTTCCGCTTCTCGTTTCTTTTTCCCTATTACCCAACCGCCAAAGGCTGTTCCTACTGACACAACATATGGCAAATAATCTCTTATATCACTCATTGTTTATTCTTTGCTGCTTTTTCTATGTGGAGCTTATCAATCTTATTCAATATCCAACCTAACGCCTTGCCAAGTGGCAATAGTTTACCTTCTGCTTTTAGCTTGCCTAGAACGTGGCTTACTGTCTCATTGCTATTGCCAAATCTATGCCCACCTTTCGCTCTCATAGTATTGTTAAACAAGTCTTGGCATAGTGTATTTCCTAACTCATCTAACGCAATGCAAAGCTGCCAAAAGTAGGCACTCGCTGCTCTTAGCATACGCCAAAGAATAGAATACACAAATCCCAACACCCCAAAAGTGGATAGTAAGATTAGCGACAATATTAGCAGAAAAAGATTAATCACTTTCCTCTACGAACTCTAACCACTTATCTGTGCCAAAGTTAGCGTCTGACTTTCTAATAGATAGGTGTAAGCTATTTACCGCAGTAACAACTTGATCATATAGTTCTTTTGCTTCTGCTGTTGGTAATTCTTCTCTGGTGAATGGTGTTGACCACGTTCTATCTTCAGCATCACCTTCCCATTTACCAATAACTAAAACTCTGTCATTTGCAAAACTAACCTCATAGATTGCACTAATTGGCTTGCCTTCGGTTGCAGGCGATTTGCTTGGGTCAATTTCTACAACCCCTTCCGTAATTAATTTATCGTACATTATTTTAATATTTTAAATACTTGACCTACAATTATCTGGGCGTAAGCCTTCCCCACTCTTTCTTTAATTAGAACCTTGTCTTCGCTTGTTAAATCTGCTTCTTTGTTGTCCTTAATTTTGTCAAACCATAAATTAAAAAGGTCTGCTTTCTCTTGACCGCTAATTGTCTTATCGTCTTCCATTGGAGATAACAAAGCAGTTGTGATTACTTTAGCAAGTGTTACATCGCCATCTGCATCAACTAGAGCTTTGCCTAGTTGGTCTGTAAATTTTATTGTTAAATCTGTCATTATACTATGTTATGTGTTGTTGTTAAATCTATTTTGCTCATATTTATTATGTCTTATCTAAGGTGTAAGTAGTTCCTCCTATTCTTACATTGAAATTTGTTCCATCATACCACATAGCACCATTCTCTAGGGTACTCGGTGTGCCTACATCGGCAAATTTAACATACCTATATTGACTAATTGTAAGGTCTGTTTGACTTGAAGTTCCGCCAATTAGAACGCCTCCGCTACTTGCTCCCCTACCCCTAATAGTTATATTATACCCATTAGATGATATGTAAGAGCCAAACCCATCACTTCTAAAAGCAATTTTTGATAAACCCGACCCGCCATCTCCAAATATGTGAGTACCCCAATCAAATGTTGCAGCACCATCATCCGTAACCTTCAATAAGTCCGTTCCTGCACTATTTTGTACGAGTAATGACGTTGTTGCTGATGTTGTGCCGCTTCCTTTTACGTGTAGTCGTGCTGATGGAGATGTTGACATACCAATATCCCCATCTGTTTCTATTATCAGATGTTCGTAATTACCACCACTCCAATTTGCGTGCATCTTTATAGGTTTAGCAGTTCCGGAACCATAGGCTTGGGTGAATATGGTTGCTGCTGATGATGTTGGATTATTTGCGAGTTGGAATTGATTAATATTACTTGAAAATGTTGGGTCTGTATCCCACAATGCAAATGCTGCTAGTTTAGGTGATGCTGATGTTGACGATTGAGCAAATACGTTAAATAGTGTATATCCTCCTGTGCTGATAAAACTTATTTGTTCGGTAGGTACAGTTGATCTTGGTTCAATGGTAAAACCTCCCATCTTATAACCATCAGCAGTAATATAATTAGATGAAACCATCGCACCATCATCAGTAACCTTCAACAAGTTTGTTCCAGCACTATTCTGCAATAAAAGATTAGTTGTTGCTGATGTTGTGCCGCTGCCTTTGACGTGGAGTCGTGCTGATGCATCTGTTGAAGCCCCACCAATAAATAATCCGTTTCCTCTACCGCTAAGATATATTGTTCCTTGACTGCCAACCCACTTTATATGATTTCTGCTAGTGATTTGGAACTCCATTTGATTGCTCGTGTTTTCTTGACTAAGCAATAAAGGGGTGATATTTGCACTAGTCTCAGCAATTAAATTTAATTGTTTATTTGCATCTGTATAAGTAAAACTACTACTATAATCCAAGTCATCACCCGTAGCGTTAGTAAATGGTATCTGCCCATCTGTGCCTACGCTTAGACTTGCTATCGTTACATCTCCTGCACCGAGAATACTCTCTCCGTTTATTGTCTTTATGTTAGTGCCGCTAACTAGGGTATCTTGTTTTGCATCCGTTTCAGTCGTCAAACTTAAACTATCTATCAGCTCTGCAAATTGAGCTTCAGTTGGAACATCTCCTGTCTCAAAATAACTTTTTAAAGTCGGTCTATCACTCATATTGTTGGTATTTTACATCTTGCGTAGCCGTATGCACTACTTATTGTCATATTAATTGCTGCACCAGCGTATAAGCTATCAAATCGCTCTTTAAAAGGCTGAATTGACCAATTTTTATTCAATGCTAGTGCTAAATCTTTGTCGGAGTAACTAGCCTTATTGTAGTTCTCCATTATGCTCATTATATCCAAAGCAATTAGTGTGCATTCACTTTGCACATCAACCTCATTGCTGTTGGTGTTAATCTCCGTTACATTATCGCATAAGAATATATCTATACTAAAATCGATTCCGTTGAAGCCGTTTGGTGCTATGTTCACTACATCATAAATCAGGTAAACACCACTTACATCCTTAGTCAAGTCAACATCAAAAATGCTGCCTTTAAGAATTGTATTTATTTGAGGATGTTCGTCTTTTATTACCTCCATTATCCCCTTTACATTCTTTATTGTTAAACTTTTGGACATATTTTTCTAGCTTCTTCTTTTTGTCTAAAGTATAAATTGGCTTCTCCATTCAGTGTCTCGTTCAGGGTAAACTACATCTAATCCATTAGGTGGTGTCTTGTACAATGGATAGCTGTCTTCATTTTCTTTCAAATATAGCTTCAATTTTCTTCTGTAAAAATCAGCATTGTCCTTATAGATGTTCTTAGCAACCACTAACTCACCCTCGCTTAATGGTGAAAAGTTATCTCCGCTGTGTGTTCCAGCACCCTTATTTCTTAGCTTATATGTACCTATTCTAGTGTATTTGTGGCAAACTTCCCATTTTAACGCATCCCTTATATAGCTCTTAATTAAAGTCTCGTTTAAGGCACTAACCGAAGATGTTTGTATTTGCGATAATATCTCATCAAATAAAGCACTGCCCAAAATAGGTCTGATAAATGTATTTTGAGTGCTGTCAATTAACGGCTTTAAATAGCCATCGTCTACATTGTAATGTAGTACAGTATTTTCTTTTATAAATGCTGGGCTTACTATTAATATCATCTTTTACGCACTATTACTTGTTTCCATATGTGACGACAATAAGGCACTGAAGTTGTTGTGTTTAGCTTTCTGTACCAACCGCCTCTAGCTAACCATACATCTGTTACATCAGCAATGTTACTAGACTTCATATCATTTCTAATCAGGTCTATTTCCTTTTTGCTATATAGCTTTCTATTTGCCATCATTTTTTGGCAAAATGGTCTAGACGTACCTCCTTGCTTTAATGCTGGTGCATCAGGTCTTAATTCATACCTATAACGAACCTCTGTTTTTGGTACTTCTATTGCCTTTGCTACTCGCTCACCAACATTTGTCAATTCTATGCTGCTTCCTTCAATCGCTATTAAGTCGCTTTCACTTAGGATAGTTATTGCACCCACTAAATTATCAAAATCTAAATTTAAGGCTTCAGCTATTCCTGTCGCTGCTATCAACGGATTATCTAATATGAATTTCAGAACCCTTTGAATTATTGTCTGTTCTTCAGTAGCAAATTCAATCGGAGTACCATCTTTACCAAACTTTATGTCAAAGCTATCAATCACCTCAAAGTTGCTTTCAGGCTCGCCAATGTTATCAAATAAATGACTTATATCTTGATCATCTGAAAAGTGGCTACAAGCAGTCATCTTCTCTTTGTCTATTTGCTCTAGCTTTCTTTGAGCCCAAGCAATCCCCTCATCACCTCCCCAAGCTAACCACATTAATCGCCCACAACCATCTCCAAGCTTTTTATTTGAGTTTTGTCTATGTCGCTCAAAAGCTGCCATACGAGCTATGGTTTCTCGGCTTATATTTTCGCCATTTGCAAGCTGGTTAGCTCTTCTTTTACCTACTGCTGTACCACAACTACCCCAGCCATTTTCTTCTGCCCACCTCAACGCTCTTTTCGCATTCTCACTAGCTGCTTTTGGATAGTCGTTGTATGTTTCAAATTTATCTGCTAAGCCTACTCTATTTAAAAAATCGCCCTTATCATAAACAACACCCTTCTCTTCAAAATCTTTTAGAGCATCTAACGCCATTTGTTTTCTGTTTTCAAGGTCATCAACTTTCAATAACAGCTCAACAATACCATCAATCATATCGCTGTCATCTTCAGCATTCATTTGTGTTTGTGTTGGCTGCTCTAATTCAAGCCCTGTTTGCTGCTCTATAAGCCCTCTAATCTCTTCCTGTGTTAGGTTGTTAAGGATTATGTCAGAAGTTAAATCAACGGTGTCTATCGGCTTTAATGGCTTAATTTCAATGTCTGTTTGCTGAACATCTAAATAAGCTAATTTTCTCACTGTTCTAAGCAACGTATTTTGACGCTCAGCGACGTATGTATTCATAAATATCTCATACGCTAAGTCTAGTTCATTTCTTGCCCCTAGCTGCCCTTCTTCCTTTACACCAAAAAGAATAGGATTCGTTACCCTATGCCCGATGAAAATTGATTCTTTAACCCTCTTGCTCATATTAATGTAGCGTTCGTGAAGGTCGTTGCCATTCAAGTTGGTTATCTCGCTGCTATTCTCTTTGCTCGGTGAGAATAAGTGTACGATTTTAGTGCCTGTGGCTTTGCCAAACTTTTCCTGAAATGCTTTTTCAAAAGATTCGCTTTCTTCTTTTGTTTCAGGTACTCCGTTATTATGCTGTATTAATGTGCCACCAACAAATCCATTTTCAACCTCATTAAGCCAATAGTCGCCTATCTGCACATCAGTACGTATCTCGGCAAGTGAACCTACATACACTGGCAATGGATAGTACTTTAAATTTGGTCGGTAGTCAACGTGGTAGATAACACCTCTTTTTTGTTCAGGGTCTCTAGGATTGTAACGCTCTAAGTATTGTATATCAGGTTTAGAGTTCTTTAGTCCTTTGTCGGTTATCCAGTTATCTGCATATTGTATGCTACCATCTAAACCTATTCTGATATTTGCAAAATCGAGATGGTGGTATTGGTTTCCAACCTTGGTTTTGATCACCTCTATTGCATAACCATTGAACAGCTCATAATCTAAAGCTAAAGACTTCATTAAGCTGGTCCAGTCTTGGTCTATATTGGCGTGACTTAACCACTTTTTTGTTTTTAAATCAACAGCCTCTAAGCCGTTACCTACAATATAACCTACCTTGCCATTGATTATCGCATTATGGTACTGCTATCATTGTATAAATCTATTAGTTCAAATGGGTAAAGGTTGTCTTTGCCAAACCAAACTAAGTTTTTATTTTTCTTCTCAAGAAATACTGGAACCTCTTGAGATGCAAATTCCGTTATGACTGGAAATTTATTCATAAATTATTGTCGTTTCGTCATCAGTGTACGAATATACAACCTCTTCTGGTTGCTTTAGCCTTAATATGCCTCTATGCACTACAATACCATCAGTGCCGCCTGTGGTTGTTGTATTAATTATCTTGTATGGAAAGTCCCCGTAATTTGGGAGCTTAATGCTGGCAGCTAGTAGGTTTTCTACACCCTCAGTTAATTGGAAAATCACATATCGGTTATTGATACCTGATGGTGGGGAAAGTGTTACATTCACTTCATATTCCGCTGCCTCAATGGTCATAGTGTAGTAAGTATTTACTGCCTCATTTGAGATGTTGCAATATATTTCGTTTGTTGTGTTTTTTTCTATTATGTCCATTGCTTAAAAAAAGCCCACCCCATCGCTGAAGTGGGCTTGATAATATGAAGAATCAACTATGCTTCAGGGATAGTTGCCGTTACTATCGGCATTGGTTCTGGCTCTTGTGCTTGGAAAGAAAGGCTGTAACCATTTCTATCTCCTAACGCTGTTCCAGTTCCATTTTCTCCTGATACTAATCTTACCCCAAGAGTAGCACCCATTAGCCAATAACTGCCATTGTTATCTTTTATTATAATTGACATTTTGGCTCTCGCTATCATTTTGACTTCATTGCGTTTTGCCTTGTCCATTTTGTTTAGGACATAGGTCGCAGTTTGGTCAAAGAAACTTGTTCCGTTTTGATCATTTACAGTAGGATTATCATTCATTACAGATGTAGCACCTTGAGCATTCGTACATTCGTACTTATAATACCCTAGTCCCGTTCCTGTAATTCCTGTAACTTCACCACTACCATCAGTCGCTATTGCAAAGTCAGATGGCATATTTGCTATCCAAAACTCTGAAACACCACCAATGGAATCGTTACATCCTACCGAAAATCCTGTTGTTAAATCACACGCCATATCGCTGTCTTATTTAAAGGTTAGACACTAAGCGTAAATTCAACTATCTCGTTTGGATAAGCTACTTGTACGCCTCTTTTAAATTTAACTCGGTAATATACCTTGTCATCTTTTTTCTCATACCACATATCAAATTCCTCTTCATCGTTTTGTAAGTCAAAACCTAAGAAGAAATTCTCTTGAGTACCTAAGAACATTCTGTTTGTTCCATCAAGACCAACAACACCTACCAAAGTAACGTTTTTACCTGGAATAGATACAGTGTAATTAGCCCAATCAGTTGCATTAATGTGGAATAAATTCTTAGCGTTTAAAGTATCTACATACTTATCAAAGTTATCCTGACCAACAAATAATACTTGATTTGGTGCAGACTTTACTTTAGCTGGTCTTGCATTACAAATATTGGTAATGATAGTGTCGATATTTCCTGAAGCACCTGAAGTGATAGCAGTCTCGTTACTAGTGTTACCATCAACCGCTGTTCCAGCCGCATCAATTATTTTAATTAAGCCATCATAACGATTTATGTATATATCACCACTAGCAGTGTCTCCTTGCCAGTCAGCAACCTCGTTATGCTCCATAATAGTAGAGATAATGCTGTTAGATACTTCTTGCTCAAAAACCATTTCTTCTGTTTCAGCGTTTCCGTTTCTCAATAAAATTTGAGTGTACTTAGGAATTAAGTCCTTCATACAGAAACCTGAATAATAAGTGATTTGCCCTACTGTTAGATTTCTATCGCTAAAGGTAACATCACCTGAAGCAGTAGGTGTACAACCACTACCATCTTGAGGAAATGCCGTTACAGCTAATAGGTGCAAAGCATCTGTTTTCTTTACTCCTGATTGGAGTGTAAAATAATCGCTAGACGTTTTCTCGAAATATAGCCTAGAGATTAGATCTGTCGATTGTTCGTTAACGTAATCCGTTAAACTTGATACATCAAAACTCATTTTTTTCTATTTTATTTTTTGTTTGCTCTAATTATTGCACCCATTCTTGCTGCTTTTTCAGCTCGGGTCATTGCTTTAAATTCACTCGGCTTGCTCGCAGTGCTAGGCTCTGATTTCACAAGCTCTTCTAACTCTTCAGATACCTTATTAAGTGTATTTGAGAATTCTTTTTTAATTTCTTCTTTGTTGTTTTTAACTTCAGCTAGTTCAGCTTTCAACTTGTCATTTTCTGATTTCATCAACTCTAGTGATGCCGCAAATGATTCTGCATACTTAGCCATCGCCTTGTCAATCATCTCGGTTAACATTTCAGAAGTAAATTCATTGTCATACATTTCCTCTTCTTCTTTTTTCTGCTCACCAGCAGCCTCAATGTTTACAACAAGTCCTCCAGCTGTTTCTACTAAAGTTCCATCGCTTAATTCGTGGATACCATCAGGTGCAGCTACTTCACCCTCAGGCATAACAACTGTAAGTGCAGTGCCATCGGTTAATTCACCTTCCCACTTTACGATAGTTCCATCGACTAGTGTAGCCTCTTCGAAGTTCTGTGTATCTTCAAATGCAGCTTTTAGCGTATTGATTACGCTTTTAAGATTCAATTTATTCATTTTTCTAAATTTGTACGGCTCTAAATCAAAAACACCCTCTACGCTAAACCCTTTCAATATGCCATCCTTTTTCACTTTCGCCCAAGCTTCTTCGTTTTCTACTTTAGCAGCTATAAACCAAGTGCCATCGGTAACATTTTCGAAACCTTTTGGTGGCATAATACCCAGCTCTTCATCAGTTATAAATGATTGATAGATATATACACCATCTAGTATTTTAAAGGCGTTGTGTTGCTCGTTAAAGGCTGTGTGCTTGTTCTCTTTGAATAGCTTCTGAACAAGTGCTTTGATCGTTTCTTTTTTAAAAATAGCATAATACTCTCCTCGTTCATCTCTTCTATAAATAGGCAAGTCAGGAACCATTGCAGCTCCCATTACTATTCTCTTTTCTTCATTTATTACCTCGAATTTATGAGGAGCAAAAGCCTGATAGTTTAAGCCTATTGCTGGCTTGTCTACTAAAGCTATCGCTTGAAGACCTTCTACTTCGTCGGTTAGTTTAAATTCGATAAATGGCAAATCCATCTATCTATATATACCTTACTAGTCAAAAAAAGGCATTTACTCTACAACAGTAGCTCGGCTGTACACCCCATCAATATCTCTTGATACGTTGCGTATATCAGTTTCGGTAACTATCACCTTTGTAGTTGGCACATCCGTATCTACTTCTGTTCTTGCAAACCCTCTAGGCTGTATTCCTACATTATTACCGCCAAATGCTGGCTGTTGTATGTTAGTGTTTCCTATGCCTCCTGTATTTGCATTAAATTTTGTTTTAGCTATTGTTGCTATTTGTGCAGCTCCTGCCGCTGCTACTAAACCAGCTTCTAAAAACTGAGCACCAGTAGCCAATTTAATTGGATTGCCCCCTGCTGTTAATGCAGCTGTAACAGCCACACCAGTATTCATTGCCGCTTGTGCTATATTTACGGCTTTATTTATTTTAAATGCTTTTCGTTGTTGCTGTTCATTGCCTTGTGCAAGTGCATTTGCAATATTGCTTATTGCACCAAATGCTAAATTGGCTAATTCTATCCTTTTGTCGGCTAACTCTTCTTCGTCTTGTTTGATTTTTTTGTTTGATTCCTCTGTTGCTTTTTGAGTAGCTTCCAAAACCGCTTTATTCGCTTCTAAATTCTGCTGTCTGCTTTCCTCTTTAAATTCATCTAGTGCTATCAGTGCATCTACTTCGGCTTGTGTACCAGCTTGCGTTGCTTCTAAAATAGTCTCTAGCCTTAGTAATTCTTCTTGCTGTTCTTCGGCATATAAATCTCTTAACGCTTCGGCTCTTTTTACCTCATCTTCTATTTGCTCAGCATTGTACTTCCTACGTTCAAATGATAGTTGTGCCTCGCTGTCTGATAGCTGTTTATTGAGTGCTAATTCTTCTTTTTGAAGAGCTACTGCATTAACTTTTTGCTCTGACCTAAAGCCCTCAATCTGTGCTTCAATAGCCTTTTTATTAGCAAGTGCTTCTATTAATGAAACTTCGTTTTCTGTATTTCTGTTAGCTTGCAAGGTTGCAGATGCGGAAGCTATTTGTGCGTTAGCTGCCGCCAACATTGCTTCTTCTTGTTTATTTAAAACATTCTCTAGTTCATTGTTAGCTTTAATCCTATCAGCTATGCTTTTCGTTTCATCATCTCTTATTTGTCTTTGTTGCTCGGCTTGCCTATCATATTTCTCTATTAGTAGCTGTTGTTGTGCTGCTGCTATTTGTGCTGACTTTTCTAGCTCTTTGTTAGTCTTTGCTAAATTACTGGCTGCCTTAATGCTTATTTTACTTATTCCCTCGCTGCTCTTTGTTACTACCTGTGTAACTTCATTAATTGCATCACCAAAATTATCAATAACTTGCTGCCCAGCATTTACCGCATCAAGTGCTGTTTCTTTTATATCTTTTTGAGTTTGTTTTATGTCTTTTTGTAGCTCCTTTATTTTGTCTTCGTCTTTACCACCAAAAAATGATTGCTCCCAAGCTAGTTGTGCTTGTTTTAGTGAAAGGCTGATACCTAAAAATGCAAGCTTTAAAGGTGTTATTGCTATCGTTAATAACCCTTTGGCTACTTTAGTTAATCCACTAAAACCATTTGTAGCTTGACTAACCGCATCTACTGCATCAAATACAGCTGTGAATAGTTGCTCAAAAAGAATTGATATAGTACCTAGTACAGTCTCAAAAAAGGTCATTATCCGCTCATTCTTTTGAATAGCGTCAAAAAACAATTTGATGGCACCAACTACAACACCTATTCCTAGTGCTTTAAGTCCTACACCTATCGCCTTTATCCCTTTTGAAAATAGACTGCTTCCTTTTGCAGCGTCTTTTTGTGCTTTGCTAGTCTCATCAAAACCTTTCTTGCTTTTGTCTAGTTCTGAATTAAAACTTTCAATATCTGATTCAGCTTTTTCAATAACGGCAGACAAGGCTTTAAATTCTTTACTGCCATCATCACCCATTTGCTCTAGTAGGTTTTTAGCTTCTTGCAGCTGTTCATTTAACTCCTCTAGTGTTATGTCACTTTTTTGGATGTTTAACAGTAAATCAAGTGCTATTTTTTTTGCTGCCATTATATCTTAATTATTCGGTAAATTAGGTTAATTCTTAAATTGGTTGAGATGAAGCTCATATCTGCGTTGCTTGTTATTTTAAGCCCACTGCCAAAATGTATGTCAGATTCTGTATGTGATCCCAGCGTTAAATATCCAACGTTGTTATTTGTCCCAAAAAATGAAGATGGTATCTCGGCTAGTATATGCTCTAAATTGTCATCTGTGACTATTTCAACTTTATGTGTGCCACCTTGAGAAGCATTCCCAATCAATCTAATATAGCCTCTAGTTATTTGGTAAAATTCGTCATCGGGTAATGGTGGCAATATTTCCAGCTCGCCAGTTAAATTGCTTATGGTGTCGTTGCTTAGATTAATGGTTATTTGCTTTTCTACGAAGACGTTATTAATGTAGCTTTCGCCATCTCTAATAGTGCTAACAAATGGGCTATTTAGCATTGTAGCGTTGTCGGCAAAAGATTGTGCGTTATTACTGCCAACAAGTAAACTATTCTTACTATCTAGCGACATCTCTACGTTATTTGATGCTACTAGAGAACGGGTGCCACCTTTTACGTTATCTCCATATTGTATGCTGTCTTGCACCTTCCCTGTATTCCCATTGACTTTTTCTATCATTGAATCAGTCGGGTATCTATCGCCATCGTATATATCTATGCCACCGCTAAGAGGATTGCGACTTGGTACAAATGTACTTTTTGGCTCAACTTTCAGGAATACGCATTTTGTCGTTTTTTCAGCAATCGCATCAAAATCTGTTACCTTCAACAAACGCCAGTAGCTTCCATCAATATAGTAGCTTTTTCTAAATGATAACTCATTATAATCATAGGGTCTAAGAGCTAAGTAGCATTCAAGTATCTTACTATTTTTATCAGTTATCTCTTCAATGTACTTTTTCCAGTAGGCATTGTAGCAGTTGTTGTCAGGATAGAATAAGGTGTATTTATTCCCATAGCTGAAATCGTAATATAGCTGTGCTGGTATCCACCAATTCAAATCAAATTGCGGATCAAATGGGTTATCTAAATGACCAGCATAAGGATAATTGTTTTGCAATGCTCCACTTAACACCCATTGTTTTTGAGTTGCTAAAGTACCACCCCAATACAATAGCCTTATTTTTGAAGTTGCATCGGCTTTCTCACCATTCTGATTAACAAAACGTATTGAAGATATTGCCCTGTCATTCTCACCCTTAAATGTCTCTAAAGGAGTAGGAGCAAATATGGTGGTAATCTCTTTATCTTTATTCAGGAAGTCATTATCTACATCTAAAGTTAGCTGTCCATATACCTCATCATTAACCTTATTGTAAGCATCATTCAGGTAGTCTTTGTCTAGTTGGTCTTTGAAGATGAAACGCCCAGCATCTAACGCACCCATTGGGCGTATTTTAAAGTCTCTTGACCTATCTACAAGGTGTTCTATGTTTACTCTGTCTTCAGTCAAGTAATCTTCTCTAGTTTCGATTATTAGCTTATTTTCATCAATAGCGTCATAATCGATGTAAAGGTTGAATCGCTTAATTATGCTACTAAGTAGGTCTGATTGCTTTATGTTTTTGGGAATAGTTGAATTAACCTGAATCGTATCACCCACACTTAATTCTTTATCCAAACTAACACTAGCAAATCTTGAGCCTTGCAGCATTTTGAATTGAAAGTTGCTGAAGTTGTTAACAGAATAATTATAAGTTTGGCTATATGGTGAAGGGAGTCTTATATCACCATCATAAACAACAGAACCAACCGACAAATAATATTCATTTCCAGCAATAACGCTTATTTCGCCTGTGGAGAAGGCATATTCATTATCTGATAGGGTTGTAGATGCTGTCAGTGCGTTTGCTGCTGCATTAGCACTAAAGTATAAACGAATACGCTCTTTGACGTTAAACGTTGTACCATCCTTTTCCATAAGAAACAACTGAACAAACGCCTGAAATCTAACACTTGCTCCATAAAATGGGTCTCTGATGCCGTTGAATTGACGTGTAGTATTTAGATTGCTTTGTGTGTAGATAATATCAAAAAGAATATTACCCTGAAATGATACCTTGCCATCTACTAGCGGTGTGTATATACCAGTGCTAGTGTCATACTCGTTATTACAGGTGTTATAAAATCTTACTTCACTCATTAATCTACTATAAATGTACTACCTATTGCCATTGTTCCTATTCCGCTGGTGTCCTTAGTAAAGACTAAAATACTATTAAAGCTATTTGACTTATTATGCATACCTTGACAATTCACTGTTTGGTCTCCTCTACGCTCTACGCTAAATTCTTTGCATAGAATAGCTGCATTGCTTAGAAGTATCTTGCCACTTGCATAAGGTATAATCAATCGCTTGTAAAGCTCTGAATTAAAAAAGGTGCTATTATAAGTGTACCCAGCATCGCTCAAAATCTTGTCAATATACGTCTTGAGATATATCGCTGGTTTGAAATCTACAACATCCCAAGTGTCATAACTAGTTCTTCCGCCTAAATCAATCATCGGGTAAACATACCCATCGCCAATAGTGCCTGACCAACTAGAAGTAACGTTGCTAATATTCCAGGTATGATCGTAGGAGCTTAGGTCTAAATCAGTAAGGTATTTATCTCGTATTTTCTCAAATAAATCACCTACTTTGCCAGTTGCCTGTATCTCGTAATTAATCAGACCATCTACATTTGTAATTGCTTTTAACTGGCAGTAGCCATCAATCGCTGTTATCCCATCTTGAATAACTTGGTAGCTAGTCTTTAGGTTAGGATTAAAGGTCTGCAAATCAATATTGACATCAAAGGCGTGCTCAAAGATTTGATTGACTATTCTGTTTTCAGGAATAGTAATTGTCTTGGAATAATCGGTTAGCCTTTTTTGTGGCTCGTTGACATCGTATGCTTCCTTGGTTAAAGGTATTGCACCCTCATTATGCGGTATTGAATAACCAGCTATAATATGCTCTATTACCATTGCCTTTTATCACTGTTATCTATCTCCATTGTTAGCTGCATTGAATAAACTTGCCCATTCTCACTCTTAGCGTGTCTGTATGTTTTATCTGTTACATTGACTGATAGAAAGTTGCTACCATCTCTCCAATACACTTCAGGAGACGATACAAGGTCTTCTAAGGCAGTTATTTCAAAATCTCTTAACAATCTACTATTAAGTGTGTAACTATCTCTTAAACCAGTATGAAAAGCCCTTTTGCGTTGTGCGTATGTGTTATGCACTATTGAGCTACTTTCTATTTTTCGGGTGTTGTATTTAGCAAAGTTTTTTTGGATGTCAGTTTCCTGATTTGATTTGCCTGTAAATGTGTAGCTATCAAAACCACCTCGCCTATTTAACCAGTGTAGCTCATAGTTAGTGTAAGTACTATCACAATCATCTACCTCAAAACCTATTGCTGGTGTTATCCAATAGTCATCTGTTGCTTCTAATATTCTCAATGCATAATACTTAACGCCTGTCATATCTAAAGCACTAGGCGTTGTATTTATTAGCCAATTATGGGCAGTTATTTCTTGCACCCCTACATCTATTCCGTATTGATTTTTTACTGATGTGAAATTTAGATTTCTTACTGACAAGGTGTTAAATGCCGCATCCATTGTCTTGACATATATAGCCAATTCTCGTGAATCATCTATAAGCCAGTTGATTTGATATTTTTGGCTGTCGTTTATCCTGATCCATTTATCTGCCTTGCTAAAGTTAGCCCATTGGTTATTCTGCTCAAAGCTGCTGAGAAAATCACCTGTAACGACACCAGCACTTATTTCGTTTATGCTCCAATTCTTCCAATCATCGGTTGCAAATTCTTTGTATTTTGGTGCAGCATCCCAAGCGTAAAAAGTTGCTCCGCTAGATGGGCTTCCTTGCAATCCGCTGGCGTTATACTCCTGAAAAGCTACTCTAAAATTTTTGTAGTCGCTAAAACTTAAGTCCACTGTGTCGCCTTCTAATATGGTGTATTGGCTACTGACAAACGATTGAACAATATTCTGAATATCAGTAACCACTTGCGTAGCTGAAGGAATTGTATTTAGCTGTAAGGTTGCTATTTTAGTATCAGCTCCATCAGTATCATAATGAACGCTAACAATAACCTTAAAGCCAGCTTGAGCTGTGTTGGTGCTGCTAACTAGGTATTCAATCGGAGCGAAAGACGGCAGAAAAAAAGTCTTGCTATTGAAGTTCTGTGGCGGCTGTTGTTGTATGGTAAGTGCCATTTATTATATATACAAAATTAAGCACTTAAATTTAACGTATAAAAAAAGCCCCCATTGCTGAGGGCTTTCTAAACGTTTTACTTGTGGGGCTTCCACTTTTTCATACGTTAAGCAAAATCTACAATACTAATAATGTAGAGCAAATATAATCATTCTATTCTAATAATATCTAAAATGAAATCAGAATATTGCTCGAGTAATCTCCTTTCAAATTCTTGAAGCTTCGGGTCGTTTATTACCTTGCTATAAAAATTAGTAGGCTGCAAACCATCACTCCAAATCTTATAGGCTATCGCATAGGCAATACTATTTCTTATATCCTCAGCATCTCTTCTCTTTCCTGATTTTGTATTCTTTGGTGTAGGGTTAATACCCCTGTTCAACATAAATCTCCTTATAGCTGAGATAGGTGGTATTTTATCCTTGTATTTGAATCGGCTTATTCCAGTGTTTCTCTTTGCACCACTTACACCTTCATCAATAAATTCATAATATGGCGGCATTGCTATTGTAACTCTAAAGCCTTGTGCAGTAATATTAATTAAATTAGTATTCAAATCACCTATGCTTTGTGCTGTTGCTCCACTCGCTACCCTTCCAACATCGTAAAGGCTTTGCACTAGGTCATCTACTATTTTTTGCCAATAATCTAGAAGACTATCGTATAGCTTGTCTCTGAGTTCGTTCATAATCTTGTTTCTCTACTAGGTATGCCCACCAATTAAGAAACTCAATAGCT
>Ga0102957_1000139_pt1 | contig 19712 bp, 57 predicted proteins | sample SalPon2_A_H2O_MG_2_FD_84517 | JGI IMG/M metagenome (GOLD analysis project Ga0102957, IMG submission 84517) | Salt pond water microbial communities from South San Francisco under conditions of wetland restoration - Salt Pond MetaG SF2_A_H2O_MG | ecosystem: Environmental > Aquatic > Non-marine... | reverse complement strand
AGAATATAGTAAACCAAATAAACTTTGTTTTAGAGAAGGTAATCCTAAGACAGACAAAAATAAAAAAGTGCAAGGCTTAGAGAAGTATAGAATACTAAGATTAAATTTAGCACCTTACAACTTGTCAGGGTATCAAGTTTGCCCAATGGCAAGTTTGGGTTGTGCTAAAGCTTGTCTTCATACAGCAGGTAATCCAGTATTTCAGGCTCAAAAAGATAAAGGCAGAATAAATAGAACTAGATATTATATGCAGAATAGAGAAGAGTTTTTGAGTAGGTTGTATAAAGAATTAAAAAACCATGAGATATACTGTAATAAAAATAATTTAATTCCAGTTGCTAGGTTGAATACAACTTCGGATATTTCATGGGAGGTGCATAATATATTTAATATGTTTCCTAATATAAAATTTTATGACTATACAAAAATTCCAAAAAGAATTTTGAAATATGTTAATGGTGAGTATCCTAAGAACTATCACCTAACATTTAGTTTAAATGAAAGTAATAAAGAAGACGCATTTAATATTCTTAAAGCTGGTGGTAATGTTGCAGTAGTTTTTAGAAAACAATTACCTACTACTTACAATGGATACAAAGTAGTTAATGGTGATGAGCATGACTTAAGATTTTTAGACCCTAAAAATGTTATAGTGGGTTTAAAAGCTAAGGGCAAAGCTAAAACAGACTATTCAGGGTTTGTTTTAGATTAATTATAAACTAACAATGGAGGTTGAATGAAACTAAAAGATATAATTAATATAATGAGTATAGTACATGAGAGAAAAACACCTTGTGATATACCAGAAATTTTAGATGAAGAGTATTACTCAAAATCTAAAGACACCAATATAAAATATGGTGATATGGATATTATACATTTTCTAAGGGTTGTTAATAATAATAACTCTAATGAATTGTATGATGAGTTAGTAAAGAGTAAACAAAAAATTATTAAGTTAGAAAAAAAACTTGATAAGGTTAGAAATATCCTATAACAACTGGAGGTATTATGGATAATAAAAAAACAAATTGGAATTATTTATATTCTCAAATTCCAATGTGGTATGAAGATGAGTTAGTTGGAGAAGATGTTGAAGAGACTATTGAAAAAAATGGTTATGTATCAACAGACCCTTACTATCAAAATGAAAAAAGTAAACAATAAATAATGGAGGTATGATGAGACCAAGTGAAGTTGCTCAAGCTATAGAATATAAAAGAGGAGATAACAATCTAATTTTATGGGCTTTAGGACAAGGCTATAACATAACACTATGGGATGAGAACAATGAGAGAATTATAAAAAACTCTCATGACTATCCTAAAATCTGTAAGGCAATGAGAGACAGTTATAAATTGGAGATTAATATTGTTGACCCTACAGAGAAAAAAACTAAGGGTTGGGCTTTGGCTTATACATCTAATCCAGATGATGAAATTATTAGTGACTATTCAGCTAATAAATTCATGGACAAATGGGCTAGTCAATTTGAAAAATTTCATGAAGAGTTAAATGAAATATTAAACAACAACTATTGGGAGGAATATGAAAACAATAAAATATAATGGTAAAGATTATAAACTACCATTTGCTGTAGCATTATCAGATGAACCTACAGCATTAACAACTGTAAGCAATAGATTTGGAGGTGAGAGTTGTGAGTTGCCAGAGTTTGCTGTTGCAGTATACGATGTAATACTTGGAAGTGAACTATTTAAACAATGGGATAGTCATCGTAAAGGTTTGGACTGGTTTATTAAATACTTTCCTAAAGAATATGGAGTGTTATTAGACTAATGACTAGACTATATCAAGTGGATATTATTACACAACAAGCTGATGAATTAAAAAAGTTGTATGATAAAAATCCAACTGAAGATAATAAAGTAAAATGGTATAACAAGGTGAGAGAAGTATATAATTTTTCTCACCTTATAAACCCAGAGCAAGATGAACTTGTAAAATATGATTGGATAAACAATGAGAAAAAATAAAGTAATAAGAAGTAAGCATAATGATTTGTTAAACTTTTTACTATTTGAAGAGCATGACTTATGAAAAGAATATGTTGACAAATGTAAAAAATTCTTTAAAGAGTTAGAGAATAAACAAAAACAAATGGAGGTTAGTAATGATAAGTAAAGAGGACTATATACAAGGTGAAGTTGAGAGTGCTTGGGAAGACCCTAGATTTGTTAATCAAGTACTTTATGCTTGGTTTGAGGATAATGTAAAAGATTTAAATCAAGAAGAGTTTAAAGAATATTTAATTGGTTTAGGTTGGGAGGTTGAATGATTGAACTACTACTATCAATACCATTAGAATTAATGGTGATTGTATTAGCACCATTAACATTAATAATAATAGAGAAGATAAGAGGTAAGCTATGATAATAAAAGGTAAAGTAATACATCAAAGATATGTTAAAGCTATAACATATATCTTTGCAGTTATAATTATATTAACAACACTAATAGTATTTATTTAATGGAGGTTAAATGAAAATAAAAGTCACGAATGAAGATATAAAAACTGGAGAGCCTTGCAATTCTCAAATGTGTGCAATTTCTATGTCATTAAAAAGACATTTTAAAACTGATGATACATCAACTGATTGTGATTTTGATAGTAATAAAATTACTTTAAGAATTGATGATAAAAAATATAAAATAAAAGAGTATTGTCAGTATGCTGTAGGAGAATTTATAGATAAGTATGATAATTATGTTGATGATGATAATAAATTAATTGATGAGAATTATATTGTAATTGATGAAGATGCAAAACCTAAACCATTTACATTTGAAATAGAGGAAATTAAATGAATATATTTTTCTTAGATAAGACACCAGAAAAAAGTGCTGAGTATCATTGCGATAAGCATGTTGTTAAAATGATATTGGAAACAGCACAGATGTTGTCAACAGCATATAGAAAAAACTTTGGTGATAATGATGAGTTGTATAAAACAGCACATCCAAAACATCCAAGTACATTATGGGTCGGAGCAAGTGGTGAGAACTTTTTTTGGACTATTAAATTATTAGATAGTTTATTAAAAGAATATACAAATAGATATAACAAAGTACATAAGACAATCTTTATATCTAATCTATTACATGGTAAGTATAAACAATGGCATGACTTAAAAGGTACACTAACAACACCCCCTCAATGTATGCCAGATGAATATAAAGATGATGACTATGTAATAGCATATAGAAATTATTATAAAGGTGCTAAGAGATACTTTGCTAAGTGGGATAAACTAAACAACATACCAGACTGGTGGGAGGTACAATGCAAATAGAAATAAAGTTATTAAAGATACTAGAGTTGATACATAATCAGAAGTTAAGAATATTAAACAAGGATGAAATATTATATACAGACTTACATAATATATATAGTAAGTTAAATGATGTTTGCTGTATTGTTAATAATAACAGACATAAACCAGAATTTTTTGAAGTGAATGGTAAGTTTCAAGAAATAAAAAACATAAGAACAAAAGGAGAACAATGAGTGAACATAATAAAATACATATGGTATTAAGAAAAGATATTAAGTGGGGTAGAGTTTTATATTACACTACTCAACAGGAGGATGTTTGGTTGCCAGTAATACATAAACAACAATCATTAACTCAACATGATATTGATTACTTAAAACAAACTGGAAGATTTTCATTTGAACTAATGAGAGAGGAGATATAATGGATAAAACTAAATGGACATTAGATAGTATAAGAATTTATCTTAGTGATGAAAATGGTAAAGAGATTATATTAAATAGTGGAGACTTAACAGACTATACAATGACAGAAATTATAGATGATGTTGAGAATTATGTTGATGGAATGGGAGGTGAACTACAATGAGTAAGAAAAAACAATATAGTTTTTGGAGAGACGTAAGAAGACATTTAAGAGAAGAGTGTATAATAGAGGCTAACTCACTTGATGAGGCAGTTGAAATTCATAATGATGGAGGAGCAGATTATCAAGAGGTTGACTGTTTTTTTGATGATGTGATGGATGATGGAATAGAGGAGTTAACATGATATTATATTTTGTTTTATTTAAACATAAGAAGAATGATACTAAGTATAAAATGTTTACTAACATGTTATTTGATGAAGAGAAAAAAGCTGAAGACTTTGGTAAGAAGAGTATGAAGAGAGGCTATGTTCACAAAGTTGTTGAGTATAACAATGATAATGTTAATAAGTATTGGACTAGGTTATAGAGATAATTAAACATTGTAATAATAATGATATGATTAATACCCTTAAATATTCCTATATAATCTTTAGCAAATTTTTTTGTTATCTGTAATAGAACATTTAATAAACATAGTATGTTATTATTGCATAACAGGTATGTTAATAAAACATAGGTACTAATCATAATGTTGCCACAATTATTTAATAGGAGGATAATATGAAATTAGAAACAAAACATATACAATTAAATCATGATGACTTTGATGATGCATTAATGGATTATGATTTAATACTAAGACCAGATGATAAGGGTACTAAGTATATAATATTTGATATATACGATTATAAAAATAAAGATTATATTTTTAGTACAAAAATAAATAGGAGTGCAAATGAAAACGATTAAAGAAATTAAGGATACATTTTCACCAGATGAAATAAAAATACTGATTGAAATTGTACATGGTAAACAAGACTTTGATGTCATGGCAGATGAGATTAAAGATTTTTATTCAGATGAGTATGAACCTATTGACAATTCAGATGAGTATGATAAAGAAATCTTATTAGAAAAATTAGAATTTGATTTAGAAACAGGAGGTATAATATGAGAAAACAATACAAGAAAAGAAAGTTAACTGATGATGACAGAAAAACTGTTGCTCAATTAATTTATGAAGACAATCCAATGACAAGAGGATTATCTAAAGCATTAAGAATAACAAGGGAGGATATAACTGAATGGCTAAAGTTAAAGAACTAGTTGAGGAAGTAAGACAACATATATTAGATTTACTTTTTGAGTATGGTGCTGTACCAATTGAAGATGTAAAACAAATATTAAAGAATGAATATTTTTTTTCAAACAAAAATAATTCTTATTTGATAGATGAAAATCTAATAGATGAATTATACAATGAACATATAAAGGAGTTTTAAATGGTAAGTTTTTTCTATGATACAAAAAAGTTAAGAAGAGAATTTACTGAAGCTAACATGATTAACTATGGTGAGTTTATTGCTGAATGTTTTCGGTCAAGCAATCTTCACAAAGATGGTTGGTGTGAGAGTAAAGTAATAGATACAAACAAAGATGATGAAGGTAATCTAACTTGGATACAGATACATATTCGATGGGGATTAGATGAAGAGGGATATAAGCAAGAGTGGTACGAAACATTAGACTATGAGAGAGAAACTTTTATTAAAGAGTATGATAAAAACTTTCCTATATTGGAGGTAGTAAAATGAGTATAGATAACAAAGGAGATTTAAGAATATCAGGTTGGAGATTAAATGTACAATGGACTGATGGTAGAGAAGAAAATATACTTGATATACCTGATGACATTGCACAATCAATTGATGAATGGTTAAGTGAATTAGAGGAGGAAGTAGAATGATAACAAAAGATATGGTATTATATTGGTTAGATGATGAGTATCATAAATGGTTGCCAGAAATTTTAACTGATATTTTAAATAGTAAAAATCCGAATGAACTTTATAATTTAAAAACAGAAATTAATGAGGCATGGGAACAACACTTGGAGGCACAATAAAATGAAATACTGGATGTGTGAATTTCATGAGCAGAATGGTGAGCATGAATATAAATATAATCATATATACAATGACCAACAATTAGATGATATAGGACATGAAGGTGATGACCATGACTATAGAATACTCAATCATTTTTTTATTGAGAATATAAAAAAAGATGATGAAGATGGGTCAGGGTATTGGACTGGTGATGGTTGTAGAATGGTTAGGTTTGATGGCATGATTGAAGTTAAAAAGAAAAACTTTAAACACTATCAATTATGTGGTGTGTATTATGTTGGTGATAACATTAGATTAAAATGGAATAATGATACTGAATGTTATGATGAATACAACGATAAGGAAAATAAAAATGACTGAAGAAATGATGGAAGAAATATTAGATAACTGGATTGTATGGAGTAATGATATACATGAAGTTAATAAATCAACATGGTCTCAAAGAGACAATGCTATTGTTAATGCAATAACAAAAATACTGGAAGAAAAATTATATGAATATAAAAAGTAATATTGATAGTGAATTAATATATGCCTCAGCTTTTATAGATGGTGAGGGTCATATAGAATTTAAAACCAGACCAAAGAAAAACAGTAGAGGTAAAATTTATCCATGTAAAACAATAAGGATTGAAGTTTGTAATACAGATTTTAAACCTGTTGAAGATTTAAAAAATAAATTTAATTGTGGTTTTCTTTCTTATCCAAAAAGAAGATTGAAAAAAAATGGAGAGTTGGGTAAGCAACAAATTAAATGGTGTGCAACACACAAAGATTGTTATAGTGTTGTTAAATTAATATTACCTTTTCTTAAAACAACTAATAGAATTAATACAGCAAAGGAAATTATAAATCATTATGAGGAAAAAAGTGAGAATTAAAAAAGCTATTTATGGGAGGAAAGTATTTAGTAATAAATCTGAACTACAACATTATAAATTATATCAAGAATTAAAATTACAAAAGGAGTTAGTTATGGAATTACATCAAGCAGTTGGAATATGTGAGGGTTATATTCGATGTGATAAAGCAGAGGAAGAAATAAAAGCTTGGCAGTATTTAATTGATACTGGTATGGCATGGAAACTACAAGGTTGGTTTGGAAGACAAGCTAGTCAATTAATAGATATGGGAGTATGCAAAGAAAAAAGTTTACAATAGTACTTGACAAATTTTTTATTTGTGATAAAGAGAATACATGAGAACAACAATTAAAACAATAATAGTAAAACTAAGAATGAAGTATGCTGATTGGAGAGGGCATCATGGTAAACGATGGGATTATGAACCTGGAGATTGGTATATGGGAAGACATAAGAAAATAAAAAAACAACAAGAGCCTACATTAAGACATACAATTTTTGGTGTAGTGTTTATCTTGTTAGCAATATTTTCACTATCAATAATATTAAATATTTTACAAGGAGGTATATAAATGTTTATAGATAAATATAATATAAAAGTTATAGGTCAAGAGTACAATGCTAAAAAAGAAAAGTATGACAATGACTTAACTAAATTAACTTTAAGTTGTACTGATGGAGTACATCACAAAAAATTTATAGCAATGCTAGAAGAACTATGTGATGCTCATGAGGGTCAACACTTAGAGTTAGATATTAAAATTAAACAACATCAATACGATAACTAAGGAGGTTATAATATGTTTGGATTTGGTAAAGAAGAAAAAGAAAATGAACTAAGAAAATATATTGTTATGGGTAAATTTAAATTTAGTGATAGATATATTTTAGAAAAACAATTTGTTAATAAACATAGTGCTGACCATTATGTTGGCATCATGAAAGAAAATGCAGAGTATAAAGATTATGAATACTTTTTATTTGAACAATCAAAGGACTATAATTATGAGGACACAAATGACAGAGGATGATGTGACATCTTATGGTGATGTTTATCTTGAAGAGTTATCTAAAAATTTAGATGATAATAAAGATGAATACTCTAAGCTATTAGATTGGACTAATGAACTTGCAGAAAATAATTTTAATCTAATAAAAGAAATAAAAGATTTAGAAGTTAAGTTTAATAATTTAAAATTTAAATCGAATGATTGGATAGCAGACTTAAAACATGCTGAAGAAGTTAGATTAAAGTTAGCTGAAGAAATAAAAAATCTAAAAGCTGAAGTTAAATATGAAAGACAATTGAGACTGGAAGGAGCAAAGCATCATTAAAGTGTTGATATTACTAGGTTATTTTAGCCTTAATATAAACACATTTGTATGTTAGAATAAATTATGTTAACAAAAAGACAATACCAATTGTTTACTTTTCTTAAAGATTATTCTAAAGAAAATAAAGTTATGCCTTCATTTACTGAAATGATGGAGCACATGAATATAAAAAGTAAGAATAGTATATATCAAATGTTGGGTTATATAGAGTGGAAGGGATACATAAAGAAACATCCCTTCCAAGCTAGAGCAATACAAATAATAAAGGAGTATGAGCATGATGTATGATGAGAGTAAAAAATATAAAGATGTACCATTAGATAATGAAGTGTTTACATACCTAGATAAATGTGATAACTTAGAGACTGAAAAATTAGGAATGCTATTAGCTAATCTTAGTATGCCTAAGATGTGTTATAGTTGGTCAAGCTTAGATGACTTTAATAATCTATTAAATAAATATAAGATAGATGTATCTAAGTTTGAAAAAGAAAAACCAACTACAGAAAAATCTGTTAAGGCTGAAATATCAGATACTCTATTTAATCTTATAGAAAATAATAATTATAAGAAAAGAAATTTAATTAAAGCTTTAAGAGAAAAGTTTCCAGAAGTTAACGCAGGAGTAATACAAAGATTGATTAAGAAATATTTATCTCTAAGAATATTAGAAATAGATACAACGTATAAAACAAAAAGATATATTATAAAAGGTAAGTACTACATTAAATAAAGGGGAAGATGACAAAGTTTATATTAAAAAAATCTTATGTTAATTTAGATTTACAAATTGAAGATTACTTTGAAGATGTAAAAGATGAAGATAAACTAAAAGATAAAATAACATTTAGTGATAATGCTATTATAATTAGCAAAGAGGCTAAGTATACTAGAGCAACAATAGAGGAGATAGATGAGAAAATTTATAAAGCAAAACTTAAAAAAGTTTCTGAAAAAAATAAAACAGTTACAGCAAAAGATATTAAAAAAGATTAGACATGTTAAAGACTGAAGCATTTGTAAATCCATTACAAGATAATTCTGGTTATAAAGTATCACCAGAAATATTATTATGGAGGTCTGTTATTGTTAGAACAATATTAGATTCAATGGGAGTAGACATACATGCTTGGGGTTATTCAAGAAAAAGAATTATAGAAGATTCAATTGAATGGTTTCATAAAAGTAATCAGAATTTTATTTTAGTGTGTGACTATGCAGACTTAGAACCTGACTTCGTTTTAAGACTAAAGAAAAAAATACAAGATAAGAATGCATTAGATTGTTTTAAAAATAAAAACTTACATAAGTTTATTTTAGAATATATTTGTACATTCGCAGGTGAACAATAATGAAATTAAATAATACATCTAAGTTTGATATTGACCTAAAGTATGGTCAAGTTAGAGAGAAAAGAGTAGCTGACTTATTAGGTAAAGAACAAGTTGAAATTAAAACTGAAAGAAGTTGGTGGAGAAAAACAGGAAACATTGCAATTGAATATGAGTATAGAGGAAATCCTTCAGGCATTGATAAGACTGAAGCTAAGTGGTGGTTTCATATCTTGGAACTAGATAAGAAAGAACATTGCATTTTAGTTTTTAGAGTAGCAAGATTAAAGAAGATAGTTAAGAAATATAAAAAGACACACACTAAAAATATAGGAGACTATAGAGCAAGTAAGTGTGTTGTTATTCCAATCAAAGAATTATTTAAGGAGGACTGTTACAGTATATAATATGGCAGACAAAGATTTAATTAGACAATATAAAGATACGATAGCTGACTTAACTAAAGAGAAAGATGAATCTTTTAAAACAATTAAAGATAAAGATTTAAGAATTAAAAAAATACTAATTGAATTAGAACAAGCTAATAACGATATACAATCAATGGGTAAAAAGATTTCTGACTTAGAAAGTAAGTTGAATAAAAAGGACAATTTATCTAAGAAAATAGATAAAGTTTTAAGTGAACAAACTGAAAAAAAAGTTTCAGAAAGTGTTGACATCGATGAATAATTTTGATATAGATTCTGGCATGTCAAATAAATTAATTAACATACGAGGTAAAATATTATGGCAATAGTAGAAGGTAAAGCTTATTGGGCTTCAATAACTAGACCCAATGAAAAGTTTGAACCAATGTGGAGATTAGACTTAGCAGTTGATGATGCAACAGCATCTGAATTTCAAAAGCAAGGTTTCTCAATTGGTGAAACTAGTGTTGATAATGAAACAATTAAAAACATTATCAAGTTTAAAAGAAAAGTATCTAAAGCTAATGGTGATAAGAACCAACAACCACAACTTGTTGATGCAGAAAAGAAACCATTAGATAAGATAGTAGGTAATGGCAGTAAAGTTAAAGTCATGTATAAATCTTATGACTGGAATTACAAAGGTAAGACTGGTAAAGGTTTAGACCTACAAGCTGTACAAGTTTTAGACTTAGTTGAGTACACACCTAAAGAAGATTTTTCAGTTGAGGGAACTTCTTCAGATGGTGAAGCAATCAATAGTGATTTTTAACTAAGCTAATAACCACAAGTTATAATGTTCATAGTTGTCATTATACTTAACTCCTATGAGAGAGTCGGATACCTCCATCTGGCTCTCTCACAATTAACTAAAATTTTAAAGGGCGACAATGGAAGACATAGAGAAAAAAGGATTTGTTAAATATCATTTACCATGTCCACTTTGTTCAAGTACTGATGCAGTATCTGTAAACAAAGATGGTTCAGCTTATTGTTTTTCCTGTCAGCAATACATCAGGGAATACGATATGGAAACAAATCATGAAACAACAAATAGAGTAAACGAATATCAAGTCAAAGATTTTATCAAAGAATCTAATTTTGCAGAAATCATAGATAGGAATATCAAAGAAGATACTTGTAAGAAGTTTGGAGTCACAGTTAAGATGGACTCCATTGGTAATATAACACATCATTATTATCCTTATCATGATAAACAAGGTGCAAAGATTGCAACAAAAACTAGATTCACTAAGCTAAAAGAATTTAGTATTCAAGGTAATACTAAAAACTCTGGACTGTTTGGTGAACATTTATTTTCCAAAAACAAATACATAATAATAACTGAGGGTGAGTTAGATTGTTTATCAGCTTATCAAATGTTTAAGACTGATAGGTATGATACACCTGTTGTTAGTATTAAGAATGGAATAACTTCAGCAGTTAAGGATGTTAAAAATAGTTTAGATTATTTAGAACAATTTGATAATGTTATTATTAATTTTGATAATGATAAACATGGTCAAGAAGGTGCACTAAAAGTAGCTGAGTTATTTAGTCCTGGTAAATGTAAGATAATGACATTACCAGAAGAGTTTAAAGATGCATCTGATTGTTTAAGTAAAAATAAAATTCAAATATATACTAAAGCATTTTGGAATGCTAAGTTATATGCACCAGATGGAATTATAAATGCTAATGTTTTATTTGAAGAGATAGTTAAACCAACTACTAGAGCATTTGTTCAGTATCCATTTGAGGGTATGAATAAATTAACTTATGGTATTAGACCAGCAGAGTTAGTTACATTTACAGCAGGGTCTGGTTTAGGTAAGACACAGGTAATGAGAGAAGTAGTTTATCATATGCTTAAATCAACTGAAGATAATATTGGATTGTTAATGTTAGAAGAAACACCAGTTATTACATCTAAAGGTTTGATGAGTATTGAAGCTAATCAAAGATTACATTTACCAGATGTACATGTAAGTAAAGAAGAAATGAAAACATACTTTGATGCAACAGTAGGTACTGGTAGGGTATATATGTTTGACCACTTTGGTTCTAACTCAATTGATAATATAGTTTCAAGAGTTAGATACTTAGCTAAAGGTTTAGATTGTAAGTATGTAATCATAGACCATGTTAGTATTATTGTATCAGACCAATCGCATGGTGATGAGAGAAGAGCATTAGATGAAATCATGACTAGACTTAGAACACTAGTACAAGAGACTGGTGTATCAATGATAGTTGTATCTCATTTAAGAAGACCAGATGGTAAAGGACATGAGGAAGGTGCAGCAACATCTTTATCACAGCTTAGAGGTTCAGCAAGTATAGGACAACTAAGTGATATGGTAATTGGTTTAGAAAGAGATGCACAAAATGATGACCCAGATATTAGAAACACAACAAGAGTTAGAGTATTGAAGAATAGATTCTCAGGATTAACAGGACCTTGTTGTGATTTAAGATATGATATTGATACTGGTAGATTGAAAGAGGTTAAAGCTGATGACCTTTAATAAAGTAGTTTTTGATATTGAAACAACAATGACTGCTGATAAGATATGGTGTATCATTTGTAAACATGAGAATACTTATTATCAGTTTACTGATGGTAAAAACTTAAATAGATTTGAAGAGTTTGCAAAACAAACTAAAGAATTTATTGGACATAATATTATTGGCTTTGATGTACCAGTAGTTAAAAAATTTTTAGGTGAAGATATATTTAAAAATTGTAAACTTACAGATACATTAGTGTTATCAAGATTACTTAATCCTATCTTAGATGGTGGACACTCATTAAAAAATTGGGGAACAAAGCTTGGTCAAAACAAAATAGAGTTTGAACAGTTTGATTATCTTAGTGATGATATGTTAAAGTATTGTCGTAACGATGTAGCTTTAACAGAAAAGCTTTATAAATTTTTAATGAGAAAGATGACTGACTTTGGTTCATCAATTGAATTAGAACATAAAGTTGCTGAGATAATTCAGAAACAACATGACAATGGATTTCTTATTGATGTTGTTAGTGCTTATGAATTACAAGCTAAGTTTCAAGAAGACATGAATGACTTAACTACTGAAGTTAGAAAGTCTTTTCCACCAGAAAAAATAGAAGAAACATTTATACCTAAAGTAAATAATAAAGCTAGAGGTTATGTTAAAGGACAACCATTTACAAAAGTAAAATATAAAGAATTTAATTTAGGTTCACGACAACAAATAGGTGAACGATTAGTTAAGCTTGGATGGAAACCAAAAAAGAAAACAGATAAAGGACATATCATTGTAGATGAAAAAGTTTTATCTGAGATTAAAAATATTCCTGAAGCTAAACTAATTAACAAGTTTCTCTTGCTACAAAAAAGAATTGCTCAAGTCAGTTCTTGGATTGAAGCTATTAGAGAAGATGGGAGAGTACATGGGAAGGTAATTACTAATGGTACAGTAACAGGTAGAATGAGTCACCAGTCGCCCAACATGGCTCAGATACCTGCTGTGTATTCTCCCTATGGTAAAGAATGTAGGGCACTTTGGATACCAAAAAAACAATTTAAACTAGTAGGTGTTGATGCGTCTGGACTTGAGTTAAGAATGTTAGCACACTATATGAATGATGAGAAATATATAAATGAAGTCGTTAATGGAGATATACACACAACAAATCAAAATGCTGCTGGTCTGGAATCAAGAGATAAGGCGAAGACTTTTATCTACGCATTTATCTATGGAGCAGGTTCAAAAAAAATCGGAAGTATCATTGGAGGTTCGGAAAGAGATGGAGAAAGAGTTAAAGAAAAATTTCTTAGAGCAACACCAAGTCTTAGAAGCTTACGAGAAAAAGTGGAAAGAGTGGCTCAACGAAGATGGGTCAAAGGAATCGATGGAAGAAAAATAATTATTAGGCATCCTCATGCAGCTTTGAATACATTACTGCAAGGGTCTGGTGCTATAGTTATGAAGTATGCGTTGACATTGCTAGAAGAATATGTTAATAATAAACGAATCAAAGCATTTCCAGTTGTAAATGTACATGATGAATTTCAATATGAGGTTGAAGAAAGTAGAGCCGAAGAGTTTGGAAAGTTAGCAGTACAATCAATTATAGATGCAGGTAAACAATTAAAAGTGAGGTGTCCTTTAAATGGAGAATATAAAATTGGAAACAACTGGTCAGAAACACATTAGTACTTTAGTACCTGATATTAAGAAATTAATAACAGATGTATCTAATGGTAAACCTGCACCAATTACAGAAGAGAATCTAAATAATTTTTTAGAAAATATAAAAGAAGCTATGTTAGCTTGGAATAAACCTAGTGTTAAAGAAAAGTATCAAGGTAAATTAAGAATGTCTATTATAGGTAAACCACCTAGACAGTTATGGTATGATAAGAATAGTCCTAAAGAATCTAAAGAAGATAATTCTGATATGACTTTAAAGTTTTTATATGGACATATTATTGAACATTTAATTTTATATCTAGCTGAGTTGTCTGGACATAAGATAGAAGACCAACAAAAGAAAGTTGAGATAGATGGTATAACAGGACATATTGATAGTAAGATTGATGGAGAAATATGTGATGTTAAATCAGCATCACCTTTTAGTTTTAAAAAATTTGCATCAGGTGATATTGTTAATGATGACCCTTTCGGTTATCACGCACAGTTAGCAGGATATGAAACAGCTATGGGTACTAATCAAGGAGGATTCCTTGTTGTTGATAAATCAAATGGTGACATTTGTTTTTATAAACCAGATGATATGGCTAAACCAAATGTTAAAGATTTAATTTCAACTTTAAAAACAACACTAGAATTAGATGCACCTCCTAGTAAATGTTATGAAGATAAAGTAGAAAAGAATGGTAATCAAACATTGGCAACAGGATGTCAATTCTGTATTCATAAATGGGAGTGTCACTCTGATAGTAATAATGGAAAAGGTTTGAGAGTATTTAAGTATGCTAATAAAAATGTTTTCCTAACTAAAGTTATTAAACTTCCTAATGTAGAAGAAATAACAAATCAATACAAGGAGCAATTAGAAAGCTATGGAAAATCCAATCAAGCATAAACATTTATTAATCAGAGCAGAAGTATCTGAACCACCTAAGAATGAAGAACATATTATTTTTTGGATAAAAGAATTAATTAAAAAGATTGATATGAAATTACTTGCAGGACCTTATGCAACAAAGGTAACTAAGAAAGGTAATGCAGGTTTAACTGGTGTTGCTATTATAGAAACATCACATATAGTTATGCATACTTGGGATGAAAACAATCCTTCACTTATTCAGCTTGATGTTTATTCATGTAAAGATTTTAAAGAAACAGATGTATTAAATTGTTTATCTAAATTTAAACCTATTGAAGTTGATTATAAATATTTTGATAGAGAAAATAATTTTAAAGATATTAAATAATGAAATGTTTTTATTGTAATGCTGAAGTAAGATGGAATGATGATTATGATACTGAAGATACTTATCCAGATTCAGAACATGATATGGTAAGTATGTACCAATGTGATGAATGTGATACTTGGTATGAAGTATTCTCTCACAGAAAGGAGAAACATGAACGCAAAGACAATGAGTAAAATAAGAAACAAAGCTAAACATATTTTAGTTCAATGGTTATCTTCTTTGTTATCTAAAGAAGAAGCTAATAAAATTAATTATAAAAATGTATTACAATTCTTACCTAATCAAACTCACTATTGGCAAGATGGTACATTAAAGCTACAACCATGGTCATATAAATGGGTAGTAAAAAAATTAAAACACAACCAAGAGTTGACATATGATGAATTGTATGCTATGTTACAACCATCAGAAAGACAATTAAGAAGACAAGAGATGATTGAGAAAGGACCTTTATTATAATGACTAACAAAAGTATGTTTAAAGATTTATCTTATGATAGTTTAAACAAGCAGGTAGATGGCACTCACTATAAAGGTATGAAGATTCAACCTGCTCAATTTATTAATGAGAATAATTTATTGTTTGCAGAAGGGAATGCTATTAAATATATATGCAGACATAAATTAAAAGGTAAACAAAAAGATATTGAAAAAGCAATTCATTATCTTGAAATGATATTGGAGAGAGATTATGATTCATGAGAGTACAATAAGTCAATTGGAAAAAAGAGCAAGAGGATTTAGAAGAATCATATCTTCTTTAAACGACTTGCCTATGTATGGTATAAATCCTGTTATAGATAAAATTTTATTTGTAAAGATTGAAGCTTTGAAAGACCATCTTAAAAAAAAGATTCAAAAAAATAATGAAAAGCTAAATGAAATTTATACTACTAGTATTGATAGTCTATTAGATGATGATGGACAAATAAACAATAACCATATATCTATAGCTAATGAAGAACAGAGTACTAAAAAAAAGTAGTAAGAAAGTAAAAAAGAATGAAGCTGATTTAGCTACATTTAAATTGATAATAAATAATCAAGGACAATTTATTGTAGAGAAATCTTTTTATCCTAGAGATAAAATTTCTTTTCATTTTAAAAGAGAGAATGCAGGTTTAATATCTGCTATGTTGAGAGAATCAGAAGTTAAGTTTGATGATATAACTGAGTTGTATGAAATCTTATTAAAAGAATTAACTTAACTTTCTTCGCCTTCCTTTTGTATTTCATTACAAAAATAATTTAAATATAATTTCCTATCTTCAATAGGTTCTTTCATTTCAACTGAAAAATTTTGTATCAATTTTCCACCTCCAGCCACACATTCTGACCATGAATTAAATTCAGTTGGAAGTGTCATCGTATTATTACAGTATCCAGTAATTGCAGAACATATACTAAAAGCTAATATAAATTTCATACTAAGTATTTATCTCTTAGTTGTATAGCTAAATTCCATTTACCTTTTTCTCTGCATCTGTTAATCAAATATTTAATTCTGTATATTAATTTTGTTTTGTTAGTCATTACTTAGCCTTTACTATTTTCTTGATTGATTCACTACCATCAATATTGGTTTCTATTTCTGCCTCTACTTCACCACACATGAATTGTTTATTATTCATCTCCATGTTTCTTGTAGCTTCTCTTTTCATCTTCAAACAAGTAGATAAGCTATCTTGTATTCGGTGCTCTACTAACTCACCATTTATAAACAAGCATAAAGCAAATACTAATTTAGTTATTCCCATTTAATTTACCTATGTTAGAACGAACAGAATCTTTTAATTTTTCTACATCAACTAATATTTTTTCTATATCTTTTTGTAGTCTTTCAATATTAACTTTGTTAGTCATATTCTGTTCTTGAGTTTCTTCTAACTTCTCAACCTGTGCTGCTATATGTTCCAACAACATAAACTGTTCCTGGTCTATAGGTTTTTGAGCACTAGCTTCAAGTAAATCTTGTTGTTGTAATTTATCAGCTGTCTCTAATAAATTTATTCTTTCAATAACACCAAAGTATGCCCACACTCCTATGGCAACAGCTCCAACAATGGCAAGGAGATTCCTAATAGGGAGAGCAATGTTAGTGTTATCATTTATTTTCATATCTTAAATAAGTTAAGAATCTTTTTCCACCAAGGAATATATTCATCAGTTAAAGTTAAAGCTTCTTCGTATTCTTCTAAGTGTATACATCTAGAACAAATACATCTAGGACATTTGTCAACATTACAATGACATTTGTGATTACATGATATACAGTTTTTCATTATATTCCTTGTAGTCTTGGGTCTTTAGATGTTATATTCTTTTCTGCTTTAGGTCTAGCTATAGATTGTTTACTTCTTTCTCTAAGTTGTACCTTAGCAGAATCAGCTTTTCTTTTTTCATCTAATTGTTTTTTTAAATCCCATTTAAAATTCATATCATTCTCCTTATTGACAAGATAAACATTCATCAGAATCAGAATCTAATTCTGCTAAAGCTTCTTGTTTACATTCTTGTCCACAGAAAATATCTAACTCATCTTCTTGTTCAAACTTTTCATTACATTGTTTACATTTTTTTAACATTAAATACCTTCGTCTAAAAATTTTGTAGTTTTTTTCTTCTTTACTTTTTTCTTTGTAAATAAATTTTCTATCTTTAAAAAGAAATCATCTATAGCACCTAATACTGTGTACATTATTTTATCAATCATTATCTTACTGGTCCTCCAAATAGTGCTAATAATATCATTAAGATAATTAATATAGATGTGAAACGATAGTCCATTTTTATATCCTATTCCTGTCTTTCTATTTCCCCATAGTTTTTGCCATGACCAAACATTAACTTTACTTGACCAATGATTTATTAACAATAGTATTTGTTTTAACATTTATTTTTTATTTCTGAATATCTGTGTGCCTTTTATACCATAAATTGATGCAACAACAAGTATCCATAAATTCGTAAACCAGCTGGGCAATTGTGAAAAGTATTCAAAGAATAATTTTACTTTGTCCATAGCTGTTGGGTCATCCGATACTACTGCCCAAGCTAAAATTACAATAGGAGCTGAGAGAATTAATAAAACAAATTCGTCTTTCCAGTCCGATTGCCTAGCCTCTAATAATTTTCCTGCGTATTCAGCCTCACCTTTAGCCATCTTAGCAGCATGATTCATTTGTGCATCTGCCATTAGCATTTTAGTTTGCTGTCTTTGTTTGAATATATGTGTACCTGCTTTAACTGCTAAGTTAAAAGCACTAAGTATTGGAAATCCCATTGTTGTCTAACCACTCCTTTACATTAAATGAAGGACATTTCTTTTTATCATCTACTTCGTAGTGTCCTATTATTTTTTTAATATCATACTTATCTTGTAGTGTAGATATTAATTGTTCTAACGTATCAAATTGTTCTGGTAAAAAATTATTTTCCCAGTCACCTGATTTGTTAGACCCTCCTATTAAACAAATTCCTATTGATGTACCATTAACTGCTCTTGCATGAGAACCTGTTCTATGTTCTTCTCTTCCAGTTTCTAAAGTACCATCTCTTTTAATTACATAGTGATAGCCTATATCATCCCATCCATTATCAACTACATGCCAATGCTTAATCTTTTCTACTCCAATATCCATATCAGCAGGTGTTGCTGAACAATGAATAACAATCATATCTGTTTTAGTTCTTGGTGTCATAGTTATTACCTAGGGAGCATTACACCCCCTAGGCTATGGAGGTTATTTTATTTTTATAGTCTTAGGCTTTTTCTCTTCAGGTAATTCTTCATGTACTTTTATAGTAAGAACACCATCTTTAAAATCAGCCGAATCTACTTTGATGTATTCAGACAAAGTAAATTTTCTCACAACATTTCTTGATGCAATACCTTGATGAATTAAATCATCTTTTAGTTTATCATCTTTCTTAGCCTTGACTGTAAGTATACTATCTTCAATCTCTATGCTAATATCAGATTTAGAAAAACCAGCTAGTGCTATTTCAACTTGCCAGTCTGTATCACATCCACCAATTTTTCTTATATTGTATGGAGGAAAGTTAGTTGTATTGATTCTAGATACCTCATTTAAAGTATTAAACATTCTATCAAATCCAATAGAATAATTTTTAAATGGGTCAAAATTTAATATCGTCATTTTATATCCTTTCGTTAAGCGATTTAAATTAAAGTAATCTCATATGAGCATTACTATTCCTATATTATAATAAGAATTTTGTTTCCTGTCAACTACTAGTCACCCTTAGTATACTTGACTTTTTCACCAATATCTACACCACCTTTTACAAATTTACTGGTATCAATATCAGCCATAGTTTTTCCTTCTTCTTTTAATTTTTCTTTAATTAAATCCATAGCAAAGTCTTTCTTAATAACACCTGCTTTAACATAACTTCTTATATTTTTAACATAAGCTGTTATACTGTTGTATGGTTTTTTAGGTGGTACTATTACTTCATCACCTTCTGCAAACTTAGGTTTAAGTTTTTT
>Ga0102957_1000136_pt1 | contig 19800 bp, 20 predicted proteins | sample SalPon2_A_H2O_MG_2_FD_84517 | JGI IMG/M metagenome (GOLD analysis project Ga0102957, IMG submission 84517) | Salt pond water microbial communities from South San Francisco under conditions of wetland restoration - Salt Pond MetaG SF2_A_H2O_MG | ecosystem: Environmental > Aquatic > Non-marine... | reverse complement strand
GACTGTTTCTCTATTCAACGGCATTGACTATTTCCTTAAACTTATTTTTAAATAATTTACTACCTTGGCCACACATTTCTATCCAATCAGATGCGGCATGTTCATCTGCATTATCACTAATGAACTTGTAACATAAAAAAGGTGTGTTGTAGTGTCTAGCCACTTTGGCTATTCCATATGCTTCCATTTCTACTACATCACATTTAACTGAAACTGGTGATGTTACAAAATAGTCACCGGATCCACATCTATATCCGTTGTTATTTTCAGAAACGATAACTTCGCTACCAGACTCAAACGGAGTTTCTCCAAATTTAAAACCCTGTGCTGTGGCATTCATGTCATGCTGAACAAAACTAGTACATTGTACCAAACCAGACAACTCCTTTTTAAACGAACCAGCAGTACCATAATTAATGATCATTTTTGGTTGATGTTTACATATGACTTCAGTGGCAACTCGAGTTGCATTTACTTTGCCTACACCTGTATAAAATATGTTATTCATATTATCTAATTCCTGCGGTAGTGCTACTAATATTGCATAATCCAATCATATTCTCCATACATGGCGTTCCCTACGGGAATCGAACCCGTGTTTACGCCGTGAAAGGGCGTTGTCCTAACCGCTAGACGAAGGGAACACATTATCATAAAGCAATTATATTATTAAACCTTTGGTTTGTCAATAAAATATTCACTGTAATAAGGAACCACATCTAAAATGTTTTGGTTTCTTAACTTGTCCAATTGATTTGTGTATGTACAAAACCAATCCCATTTTTCAGATTTGTCTTCTTTCATCATAAAACTAACAATGTTGTTTAGAATTGCCATGGCACCATGTTCCACATGTTGTGGTAAATTTTCATTAATAAGCCAATCTTTGAAATTGTCATACTGTTCTCTAACCAACTGTTTCATTTCCGACGGCAATGTTTGTATACAAGCAGTGGTTGGCGAGTGTGCCACATGTATTGTTAACACAGGTAAGCGTTTGCTTGAATTAATTTTTTTAAATCCACTTTCTTTTATTTTCCATTTCATGTATTCAGGTATATGAAACACATTCAAAGTTGTAACTGTACAAGCCAGCCAAGCATACACATTGTCTCCTAACTGATCAACTGTTTGCAAGTTTTTTAGTATTGCTGACCATTTGGCAGGATATCTTTGATACTCTACAACTTTGCCTATGCCATCTACACTGGCTCCAATCCGCACTTCTTTGAACTGTTTCCATAGTTCTAAAACTCTTGGCTGTAAGTTGGTCATGTTAGTATTGTATTCAATACTCATTTTTTCTGCTTGACCCATGTCTATGCACTTTTGTAAAAAGTCATAATGTCTTTCTATCATTAAAGGCTCGCCGCCTGCCATATAAACATGTTGCATGTTTGGTATGTTTGATTCAATGTGATTCCAAAAACTTTCACTAGTGTGCCAATCATAATCGTTAGTGAACAGTCTACCTTTGGAATTTTTGTTTAACTGTACATATCCATGAGTGTCTTTGAAACCATCTCCAGGATAAATCTGTAACCAATCTTCATACCAACTGTGACTGTCTGTGGGGCCACACATTCTACATTTTAAATTACACAAATTACCAAATCTCAAATCATAATACACCAATGATGATTGTTCTGGGTCAATAGTGCCATCTGCATCAGTAATTTTTTTTGCATCTTCAAATTTAAAATCCCAATGCTGTTCATATTGTCGTCTGCTTCTTAAACCAGATTCTTCTTCAACACGACATCGTCCACATTCATCACTCCAACGTCCTTCAAGCATGTTTTTTCTAACTGCTTTCATTAATTCAGCATTTCTGGCCTCTGACATATTGTCCTTGCCAGCATTATAAGAACTGCCATCTGCTTTTCTTACCACACCTTGATTTTTAGTCACATTGGCTTGACAACAGATTCGTATGTCACCGTTGTTACGCACTGCTTGAAATATCCATGGTATAGGACAAAAAGTATTACTCATAGTATTCTGCTAACTCCGGTTGTAATTCCACAATACTGGTGTTTCTAATCTTATCTAAACGATTTATATGTTGCTGACCTTGTTGTAGCAACTCAGATCTATTGTCAAACACACGATGTACTTCACTAATCACTGGTTTGATTTGCGATTCAAACTTATCAAATTTGACATTATCTATATTGTGTTCCACTGTTCTCATAATCTTTTGCTTGTGTGTGTCTGTCATTAATCCTATTGATAGAAACTCTGGATCCACAATAGGTAAAAAACTTACACCCCTATATTTCTTGTTGCTAGTATACTTGGAATCATAAGCAAAGTCTATCAGATCTTGCAGACCAAATATGCCTGTGATCTGTATCACAGAATTAATTCCACATTTCTTTAGATTTGGTAACGATAACACAGTTTCAAACACCTGCTTTTGTTCCGGCCATATTGTGCCTGTTCGCAAATATTCTTCAAGTGATCCAACAGCATCAATACTGACATTTATTACCAAAGACTTAAACTGTTCCAACACACTAATAATTCTTTTTGGCATGTATGTTCCGTTTGTTAGCAAATGTAGTTCTATGTTTTTTGCATATCCGTCTTCGACTGCTTTGTTTAAAAATGTATAAACGTTAGGATCAACTAGTGTTTCGCCACCACTCATTTTTAATGACTGTATGTTTGATAAATCTATTGTGCTGGTATCCAATTGAAAATAATTTCTTCCAGTATCATAGTATGTTCCTTGTAGTTCTGGATTGGCTACTACTTCTTTTTGAATTGTGTTGCTCCATATACCTGTACAACTTCTACATTTTAAATTACAAGTGTTGCCTGGACGAACATCCAAATCAATTGGCTTACCTGTTTTGTTACCAGTTTCAACATTTAGATCGTATTGTTCAATATCTATGTCTTTGTACCTGTCTATGAAATTGTGTCTATAACTTTCTTCGTACACACCTTGTTTCTCGTACTTGCCACAATACCATTCACAGGCACTGGGCCATTTGTTGTCAACAAAATCTTGTCTTATCTGTTTTAGTTCATCACTGACCCAGAAGTTTTCCATGTTCTGTTGTACTGTGAGGTTTGAATCCATCTTTTTTATTTCTTTGCTCATGCAACACAGTTTGTGACCATGGTTGTTCACATTAACATACTGATGTAAAAAAGGTGCAGGACAAAAAATTTTATTCTTCATGTACTACTCCTTTTAGATTCACAACGCCTTTTTTTTGAGATAAAATTATATCATGTAAAATACTAGACATCTTTTCATGTTGATAATCTAAAAAATGATTATCAATGTCTTGGCACTGCTCTCCGTACTTTTTATAAGTTAAATTATATAATGCAGGCGTAACTGTAACTTGATTATCAAATATAAAATATTCATCATCTGTACTTTTAAATTGTGGAAGATAAGGAAAACAAAAATAATTAATAAATTTTATTTGAGAATATTTTTTATATAAAATTTCATTTATGTAAATTAACATTGAGTAAGCACGTCTGTATTCAAAATCAATATTATTATTGTTCATAGGATCATTTTTGACATAAGGTCTACAAGGATCACTCCATCCTAATATACAATATTCAATGTTATGAAAATTTTTATTATCAATTAAACATTCCAAATGATCATACTGATTCCAAAAACTTGCACCACCTTTTGACAAGTTTACAATTTCATAATCAAATTTTGAAAAACAACGGTCAAGCCAGTTGTCTTTATGACTACGAAAATAACTATCACCTATTATGTAAACAAACTTTTTTGTCATTTTAGTCTAATCCTTGTCCACACTTTTCAGCACATCTACGAATTCTTGGGTTTATAGCATCTGTTGTTTTGTTGTTAAAACTGTCATGTAAATCATTCCAATAAGGGTGATCAAATATGTCCTGTAAAGATTTGTTATTGATATTGTTCCAATCTGTGCCATGCTTGTCAACATAATACTGATAATCTCGCATAGCAAATCCTGTACCACTGCCATACTTGCCACTTAAATGACAACACTGCCATACTCTGCCGTCATATTCAATTTGTACTCTCTGTCTTTTTAACCAAGGACATTCAATTACACATTCATTAGTAAAGTCTTTAAACTTTCTGATGTTAGTTTCAATTTGTTTAACATAATCATTATTTTTTTCTGGTATAGTTGATATTTGTGCTTGTTTATGCTTTTTACTTGCATTACCTAAAATAAATTGCTCTTCTCCTGTGACTTTTCTGATTGCTTTTTCTCTCCATCTAGTTTTTTTAACAAAGAAATCAACAAAGCCCATTTGTTGTGCTATCTGTCTAGCATCTTGTACTTGGTGTGCATTATGATCAAATTCCAAATACTTCCATACAGCACGACCTCCACCTTTGATAAAGGCAGTAGCATTTTCAATAATACGATCATAAACCACATTTCTTCTATACTTGTCATGTGTTTCATTATCAATTCCATCTATGCCAAACAACACTTGTTCTTCGTTTCTAAAATTTTGCGATGTTATTTGGCCCATTTCATACCAGTAGTCTGGATCATGATAACCACCATTTGTGTTTATTTCTATACGTGAGCCAGGAAACTCTTTAGCCAAATACTTTACAAACTCTAAACTGTCAGGATGTATCATGCTGTCGCCAAAGTTTCCATCAAAATGTGTTTTATCAAAATTTGGCAATGTTTTTTTATTGAACACACTTTTAAAAGTTTCAAATTTCATGTTACCACTAGGACCAAAAGTCAAATGTGGATTCAACTTAACTCCATCAAGATTTCTGCCACAGTCAAGACACATGGCTTGACAATTACTTGTAATCTCAATCATTATTTCTCGTATGTCAGAAGTTTTCAACATAAGATTACTTTTCCTTAGTTGATTCTTTATCGTAGCCTCTTTCGTCATCAACTTGAGTTGTAACAAATTTACCTGGTTCTACTTCTTTGTAGTATCTATAGATCCTTATGTCTTTTTCACCAACTATTTTGTTTTCACTGTTGTCGTCATAATTTTCACTGGCAACAATATCATTCACTTTGAACAATTTAGTTTCATCAACTCTCATAGCAGAACCTTCGCCAAATCCTGATCCACCTTGCGGTGGAGTGAGTCCGTGTGTTTTAGATACATCACTGTATTCTCCAGTGACAAGATTCTGTTCATTTCTACGCATTTTTTCAAATATACCTGTGCCTAACTCTGTGTGACACATCTGTTTGCATTTTGATGGCTGTAAAGAACCATTTGGATCATCTGACCGTGACCAGTCTTCTTCGAGCAAATGACTGTACCAAGGACTTTCTAGTATTGTTTTTACAGGACTTGGGTCATTTGGATCTTGTGCATACAGACTGTTGAAATCCATAGGCACACCGTTTTCTGGACCGTGATGAACCATACTAGGTATAGGCCAATACTGTTTGTATGGATTTTTATCTGCTTCGTAATACTCAATACCGCCTAACCAATTACAAGGCCATATCTTACCATCAAAACTCACATAGATTCTTGGCTCTGTTCTGTTTTGACAAATAATCTTGTGCTTCTTAGAAAAATGATCAACACCTTTTACACCTTTGACTCCATCAGCTCTCATTCCAGCCAGCATTTCTCTGTCAGGGTGTCTATTTTTTCTTTGATCATCAATATTGATTGAATGTTCTCCCAACCCGCCTTGCTTTTTGACCATCTTGTGATCAGTTTGAATACGATCATCAGTTTGTTTAACTCTACCAGATTTAGTATCAAGTAAACCATCAGTTTCTTGTTTTACTCGTTCTTCTTTTTCTTTGAGCATCTGTATCTCAGCCTCTTCAGCCAATTGTTCTGCATGACGTTTTCCTAAACGTATTGGTAAGAATCTAAAACTCATTTTTTCAATAAATTCACTAAAACCAAGTTCTTTGGCCATGTCTTTGGCTCTTTGTAGTTGGTGTGAATTATGATTAAATGTAATAAACTGCCATCTTGCTCTGCCACCTGCATTGATAAATGCTTCAGTGTTGGTCATCAGTTTATCCCATTTGGCACCAATACGATACAAGTGATTTGTGTCTTCTAATCCATCAATACTGAAAGTTACTCTACCACCATAGTAGTTTTTGATGTTGCCTCTTGAACCTCCTGGTCCATTAATAATCTCTGCGGCTTCTTTCCAAAATGCAGGATCTCTAGAACTACCATTTGAACTGAATGAAACGTTTTTTGTACCATTGTCTCTGAACCATCTGAGAATTTCTAATGCATCTGGGTGTGCGGCTGGTTCGCCATAATTACCACAACTCAAAAACCATCTCAACTGTTTGCAAAATTCTGGTGGAAAAAATCTTTTAATATCTTCCAAAGCCATAATCTGTTTGCCAGCGGCTTCAATTTTTGGATTGTAAGTTCTTCCACAACCACCACAGTATAAAAAACAAGTGTTGTTAAATTCTAATTCTAATCTGTCAACACGACCATATTCAAACATGGTACGACCTTGATCATCTCTCCACAACTCTGTTTTGTCTGGTGAACGTGATCCTTTATCAGGTACCCAATCATAAAGTTCACTTTTTTGCATTATAGTTTTTCCTTTTTTATATACATACTTATCTCTGGGTAAAGTTTGTCAAAATTTTGATTTCTATATTGATCTTGTGTTCTCATTGACTTTACAAACTCAGGAAAGTGTTCACTCAAATCATCTGCCCACATAAAATCAATCATGCTGTCTAGTCTTGATTTAAACTTTTCATACAAATGTTCTTTGTTGTTGTCCCATGGTTGTCTGCCGTTCCATTCTGCTGGATAGTGTGTGTTGGCAAATTCAAAGTCCTGTGGCAAACTGTCAATCCATGGTCTAAAATATTCTTTGTCAAATTTTTCAAATTCTTGTTGAACATGTTGTTTTAATTCTTTAGGTAGTGCTTTTACATTTAGATAAGTAGGAGAAGACAATGAATGCATTGAAAAGAATACACTGTTAGCCATACGATTAAATTTAACAAATTTATTTTCAATTTGCCATTTTGCAATATCCAGTATCTGTGTTGCATTCAATATCTGCCAAGTGCTTGTACAAAAGAAATTTATGTTTGGATTAGTGTTAGCATCTAGCCATTTGACATTTTCATCTACTTTGTTCCATTTGCTTGGATATCTAATGTAATTGTTGTGTTCGCCTACTGCATCAATACTGCCACCTAATGTGACTTGTTTAAAGTGATGCCATAACTCAATTGCTCTGCGAGGTATATTTGTCAAGTTGATATTATATTCTAACTCTATGTCTTTGGCCCAACCTTGATCAATAAATTTTTGCAACAAGTCATACATGTTTTCTACCAGTGTGGGCTCGCCACCACTCAAATATATTTTTCTCAACTGTTTGGAATTCTTAAACATCTGATCATAAAAGTTACTGTGTTGATACCAACTGTAAATATCATTTTTTAATTTCACTTTATTATTTTCTTTAAACATTTCTACCTGTGTAAAATCAGACTTGAATCCTTTAAACATAGTGTCAAACCATTCGTCATACCATTGTGTGCTTTCACTTGGGTGACACATTCTGCATTTTAAATTACATAAATTACCCAAACGTATATCATATTCCAGCACATTACTTTCATGCAACATCAACTCACCATCTTCATGACAATGACTGACTGCTTTCCAATAATCATATTTGTATTTGTCATAATACTCTATGATTGCATTTCTTCTTCTGCTTGGAACATCTGTGGCATCTTCTCTATTACATCTTATACACATCTCATGCTGTTTTCCTTCCAGCATTGACTTTCTAACTTCTTTTAACAATGGAGAATTTCTCACATCATCAATACTGTGTGTGTCTGCTCTCATTATTGTTCCGTCTTTGTCACGCACTATGCCTCGAGTTTTTTTACAACTTCTTGCTTGTATACAGGCTCTGTACTCACCAGAGTTGTGTACACTGATTTGTCCCCATGGCACAGGGCACCAAGAATTGTTAACTTCTTTGATGTGTTTATGGTAAAGTTCTTTAGCGTCTGGTTTTATCATAATCTAATAATACACTTTTCCAATCTGTTTGTCTAATAGAATCCATGTTATCTAAATACTCTAATGTTCTTGGCCACATGTGACTATTGTCCTTGCTGTTCATAAAATCTAACAGTGCATGAAATTTTTTATATTTGTTTACTACATCCGCTCCTAGCCAGTCAAATAATTCATTATACTTTTCATTCACTAGTTGCTTTAGATGTTTTGGTAGAACTGTCACATTTAAAATATCTGGACTGTGTAAAAAATGTAATCCAATTAATCCTCTGTTGGTTGGAAACTTATTAATTTTTTTAAACTGTTTTTCTACTTTCCATTTAACTAGATCTGGTATATGCATTACATTTAACACTGATGCTGTGGTGTCTATAGTAACATCTATGTTGTCTGGAGTATTATCCCACCAATCCAACTTTTTCTCCATTTCTGTCCAATTACTGGGATACCTAATCAAGTCATGATAGGCACCTACACCGTCTACAGAAAGGTGGATTAAAGCGTTTTTAAAGCACGTATACAGCTCTAAATGCCTTTCCGCAGTAGTTAGGCCGTTTGTATTAAAACGGAGCTTTATACGGTCGCTATGCCCGGATTTGACACACATTTCTAAGAAGGATTCAAACTCCGAGTTAATAGTAGGTTCTCCACCAATTATATAGAAACTTTCTATGCTGTCCAACTTGTCTTGTATGTCTTTCCAAAACACAGAATCATGTCTATACCAGTTTAGTTTGCCTTCTTCTTTTTTCCAATTAAGAGTGTCTTTTGTTTCTTGTGCTATATTTGATTTCATTAGTTTGTTGTAATCAGGTATCCATTGCGAACTGTCACCTGGATTACACATCAAACAAGCCAAGTCACATTTGTTACCCAGTTTCATATCCACATATTTGATATCAAATGGTGCTGTGCCATCTGGCTGTACTTCAGCAAGTATCTGATCAAATGACAGTTTGTCTTGCCATTCTTCATTTTCCCACTGTCGTTTAGATTTGTACCCCGATGCTTCTTCTTTGAAACAGGCTCTACACTCAACAGGTGCTTTGCCTTCTATGAATTTTTTACGAACATTTTTATAGTATTCTGTGTTCCAATATTCAGACGGTCTGTCTTTGTCTACATACACAAATTCTCCAGTGTCTTTTCTATTGTGTCCTATACTTCTATAATCTTCCGCACTACCACTGTTGGCATGACAGCACAACTGCATGGCACCATTTGTCCTTGTACTCAAATGAATAAAAGGAAGTATGCAGAAATTATTCTTCATATTCTAATAGTTCTTTATACAAAGGATGTAACTGAGTCAAGTCAGTGTTTTTTGCTTTGTCAAATGTTAAAATTTTAGTTTTTCCTTTAATTAACTTACTGTAATCATATTTTTCAAAATCAATAGTGTATTTGATCATATCACTTATGTTTTGTTGTAATTGTTCATTTTTATGATTTTTAAAATCTTGTTGTATATCTTGCAAATCTTTTAAAACTATATCTCTGTATTTCTGTGGCAATGAAGCAAAAGTTAATCCATCAGGCCCAGTAATTGGTAACATTGTTATTCCGTGCCTTTTAATTTTTATTTCATCATAAAAAAGTGTTAACAATTCTGGAAGCCAATCTTTTACCGTAAATGCATTTACTAATTGATACACACAATTCATACCAAATCTAAACTTATCATTGTCTTTATATCTATCAGAAAACTCCAACATATTTTTTTTTATTTGACTCCAACGAGCTGGCTTTCTGATATATTCGTATGTTGGTCCTGTTGCATCTATACTGGCTTGTATCTTTACTCTTTTGAACTTTTCTATCAAGTTGTAAGTAGAATTTAAGTTGGTAAAATTTGTTGTAACATTTAACTGTATCTTGTCAGCATAATTGTTGTCAACACAATATTGAAATACTTCGTGTACTTTTTTATTAATTGTAGGTTCGCCACCTAACACTTTTAATTTTACTGTATCACCATCAAGTATTCCAGATCCTAAAATTTTATCTTGATTTTCTTGTTGAAAACTGTAATCTGGTTGTTCACCAAACACTTCAGGAAACTGTTTCCAAATTTTTTCAACAAGATTACTGTTGTTAGGAGAACACATAGTACACATCAAGTTACATAAATTATCTGGTCTATAATCAACATAAGTAGGTTTGCCTGTTAACTGCCCATATTCAACATCTACTTTTTTTAAAGGAATAGGGTCAAATCCCGGACGATCACTTTCAATACCATTTTTTTCTTGCCATTCACATACTCGGCATGGACTAGGAAACTTGCCATCTATAAAACTTTGTCTAAATGTTTTTGCGTAATCAGACTGCCACCATTCATCTATACTTCCAAATTGATCAAGTTTTTTTCTTTCTTCTTGAGCACAACAAAATCCTACTTCATTCGAACTACCTTTATAATAAATGCTAGTAAAAGGTGCTCGGCAAAACACAGGATTAAACCCAGAAGTTTGTCTTACTTTTTTTATTGCTTCACGTATACCTACCTTACTATACAACCCATCTATAAGATAACTTTTATAATCACTATGCTCTTTATCTAACATAGCAATCATCATACAATTAGTCTGTTGTAAGTTGTTTGCAAAACAAACATGCTCATAGATTTTTTCGTATTTGTCTGGAATGTAATCTGAACTAAACTTTTGCATTTGCCATATTCCAACTTGAGCCGCACCTAACGGTAAATGATTGTAATTGTTTTGCTGTCTTATAGGTAAATCGTCATCATAATCTGAATATCGTATTCCGGATCTTATATTTCCTAATCCTATTCCTTTAGTTAAACTAAAACACACTTCAGTAACAGCAGGATGATAAACATCAATTGTTACATCTTTGCAAGTTCCAAACCAAGCACAATCTAACAGCAAAGGTACGTTCTTTTCTAAACAGTCATCTTGTAATTGATCAAAATGTGGTGGCATTGTGCCATTGCCACAAAAAGGATAACTTGTAATCACCCAATCATTATCTTCTACTGGTATGTAATTTCCATTTTCGTCATCTAAAAATACAAAATCTTTTACCACACGTTTGTGATATGCATATTCGCCTCGCAATATTCTCAATCTACGTTTTGAATATCTGTAATATGCTTCATCAAATGCTTGAGTAGTACCGTTAATCATGTCTCTATATTTGAAACGTGTTAATCCTTTAACAGTATTTCGTTTAGAACTCATAACCCAATTGTGTATATCTGCAAGATATTGATGTCTCACTTCAAAATATCCTGGTTTGCTTAACCATTCTTTCCAAGGTGCATCTGCTAGATGCTTCTGAAACTCTGGATCGTAAATGGCGTTGTGCCTTGTTTGAAATAATTCTTTATCAAGCATACTTTTTAAATAACCCTTCTAACCATTCTGTTGTCATTGGTTCAAGATAATCTTTAAAACTTTGTTCACGTACTATGTCTAAACTTTTTACCGAATTAACAATATTTTTATATTCATTTTCTGTTGGTTGATACTTTTGACCAATTAATTTTTTAAGATAATTTATTAAAACATTACTGTTACTATTTTCAGTAATATTTTCTAATGTATTTTCTAATATATAAACAGGAACGTACTTTAAACTATTATAATTTGATTCTGGTCTCAAAAATGTATTTAAAAAAACTGCATTGTTATTAATAGGTTGCATATCATCATTCCATTTTTGTAGTTTTGATACATTTTCAATATTATACATCTGAGGTACTGTTACTATAGAAAATAATATCTTAGATTCTACAATGTTATTGATACGCTCAACAAATTTATTCCAATTAAAAGGATGTCTAATATAATCATATACTGTTCCATATCCGTCGCAACTGATATTGAATTTTACTTCTTTAAAATTTTTTAATTTTTCTAAAAACTTTGTTGTGAATTTAGTACCATTTGTTGTGATATTTAGATTAATATTCTTTGCATAACCTTTGTCAATACAAATGTCAAATAAATCTAATACTTGTTTTTGCACTAGTGGTTCTCCACCAGTAACTTTAAGTAACTCTAAATTAGGTAATATGTCATTTACTAGTTCGTCAAACACATGATCTGGCATTTGCTTAATACCTTTATTGTTTATAAACTTTTCATGATTAGGACTACGCTGATAATTATCTGGTAACGTTAAAGTTTTATCTTTTTCTATTGCTTCTATATCTTCTAAAATTTTATGAGAGCTTGTGTAATCACACATTCTGCATTTTAAATTACATTCATTGCTTAATTTTAAATCAAGATATTTGATTTCAGGATTTTTAACAAATCTATCATTATTTTGAAATTGTGCAAATCTATCAAGTTCTAAATAGTTTGTTCTTAAACTTTCTCCAGATATCTTTTCTGACTTCCAGCAGATATCACACATTGGGTCTTCAATACCATTCAATAAATTTTTTCTCAGCTGGTCCATTCTTTTTGATTTAAACCAACTGTTATGTGTATAACCTTCTTTATCAAAATAATGTTTATCAGTGTTTACATAAAATGAATTACAGCAAGGCTTCCAATGACCGCTCACAGAAGCATGAGAATGAATAAAAGGTAAAATACAGAATGTTTTAGATTGTTCCGCCATCACCTAGTTCCTTTTCTTGTTCTTTAGAAACAGTATCTCCAATTTGTGTTGACACACTATTATCTAAAGTTTCATCCATTAACCCTGCCATTTCGGGAAATGTCTTACAGAAATCAGTACCTCGGTGTTGATCTAGTTTGGTCAAATATTCTCTGAACTCAGGCATACGCACAGACCAGTCTTCACTCATCATAAATTTGATCATGCCTTGTAATCTTTTAATACCATAACTTGCGTTTATAAATTCTTCTTGAGTTACTCCTTGTTCTTTAACTCCAGTAAACTTTTCCCAATTCTGTTCTAGCCAAGGATAAAACTGTTCGTATTTTTCTTTGGTTTTATTTTTAAACCATTGTGGTAGTGATTTAACATTTAACTGTCCTGGCCAATACACAAAATGATAGTTTATCATGCCTGCTCCAAACGGCCAAATATTAATCTTTTTAAAATTTTGCTCTGCTTTCCATTTGATAAAATCTGGAAGATAATGAATATTAAGAGCCTGCACTGCACACGCCACAGTAACTTCAACTTTGTCTTCTGTGTTGTCTAACAAATGAAACTGTTTAACTGTGTGATCCCATTTTGACGGATAACGAATGTAATCATTCATTTCTCCTATGCTGTCTACACTGTAATGAAATCTTACTCGTTTAAATTTACTCCAAAGTTCAAACAGCCTGTCTGGCATTTCTACTGCATTTGAATTATAACGTAATTCTATTTTTGGTGCATAGCCTCTTTTGACAACTTCTTCTAACAGTGTATAGTGTTCTTCAATAATAGTTGACTCACCGCCTGCAAAATACAGTTGATACATGTTAGGTATTTGCTCATACAACTGTTCCCAAAACACAGGATTATTCTTGTGCCAATTATATCCTGCACCATGTACTTTGCCTTTGTTGTCCCAACTCATTGTGTCTTTGAGAGTAGGATTTTCTATTTTAGGATATACAGTATTCCAATCAGGCACCCACAAACTGCTGTCATGTGGTGAACACATCACACAGGCAAGATTACATTTGGATCCCATACGTAAATCAATGTATCTGATCTTGGGCGGTATTGATCCATCTTCTGCTGTTTCACCAATCATTTCTTCAAGAGTGTATCTATTAAGCCAGTAATCAGTTTCCCACATTCTTTTTGAATTATGGCCTGCATCTTCTTCTTTGTAACATTTTAAACAACTTGGTGGTTTCTCTCCTGCCAACATTTGCTTACGAACATTCTTCATGTAGTCATTGTTCCAAGCAGTCATTAAATCTGAATTGTTTAAGTTTGCAGGTACACCGTCTTCTCTTCTCAATACACCAACTTGACCTCCATACTCTTTGTCATTAGTAGGTCCTACACTTGATGCATTGGCTGTACAACACACTCGCATGTTTCCGTCTGGTCTTGTTGACAGGTGCATCCAAGGTAAAGCACAAAATGTTTTTGATGGTAATTTTTTTGTCATTTTTTCTAATACTTATCCTTATACAAATTGTGCAGAAAAAGGATCAAACTCTTGACCACATTTCATACTACACACTTTTAATTTTCCATTATTGCAACCACTCACATTCCAACTGTTTGCTATTTTATCAAATATACCTGTAGCAAACACTTTGTCTAAGCCATTACGAGCATCTAAAAATTGTTTTCCTCCCACAGCATCAATGTGATCCCATATCTGTTCTATTTTAGGATCTTTATGCCACCATTTATACATTCTACCTGCTGTCCAACAACAAGGTAATGCTAGTCCTTCTGCTGTGATAAACAAACTTTTTTCTTTGGCTACTTTACAATTAATTGGTACCACATCATAGTAGTTGTCCATTGACCCATATTTTTCTACCAACTGATCATATTTTGAAAATTCTTTGTTCTGATATTTTTCATCAGGCTTTTTTAATTCTGTTGTTTCTTGGCCTTTGCGATTAACTGCTTGATGTTTTTCTTTTTTTTGTGATGTAGCAGTAATAAATCTTCCTGTTTTTTTAGCAATAAAACTTTCAAACCCTATTTGTTCACTTAATGCTTTTGCTTGTTCAACTTGGTGTTGATTGTGTTCAAAAATTAAGTAATCCCATCTAGCTCTGCCACCAGCACCAATAAAACTGTTCATGGCATTTTCTACTTTGTCCCATTGTACATTTTGTCTATACAAATGATTGGTTTCTGCTAATCCGTCAACACTGAAAATAACATAACCATTATCACCAAATGTTTTTGCCAACTGAGACCACCACGTATTGTCTCTAGCACCTGCATTGGTATTCATACTTAATGTCATATCTGGATTGTAATGTCTAAAATATTCAAAAACTTCTAGTGTGTCATCAGCAACAATTGGATCTCCTAAGTTACCGCACATATACATTTTTTTTAATTGTGAAATAAATTTAGGTGTAAAAATTTTTTTACAATCTTCTAGTGTCAGCTCATCTAAATTAATATGTGGATTTAATGCGCCACCATTTTGGTTTCTGTCACACATTGGACAAGCGGCTTGACACTTTTGTGTTATTTCAAGATGTATAGTTCTTATGTCTTGATAATTATACATTTTCTTCCCAATACATTTTATTGTTAATTTGATAATAAAAATCACGTTCTAAATCTAACATATCATTATAAGTTAATCTATAATGAAATTTAAATCTACCTTGACTAACACTAAATCTCACATAAGGTGAATAAACACTTTCAGGGCGTGGCCCATAAGATTTATATTCAATAAACCAGTTATTATTATCTGTACTTAAATCAACACCTGTTTTCCAATTGTCGACAATATGTTTTATTTCATTTATTTTCATTTTGTATTCAACAACTAGATTTTCATTAACTTTTAAACTTAATTTTGCAACATCATCTTTTTTAAAGATGTAAAGTTTAAATACTTTGTCAAACTTCATTATTTGATTCCTATTCTCATAAATCTCAAATACTTGTCTAAAAACAATTCACCACTGTATAACACTTCTGTCATTGGTGTTTGTTCTGCAAATTCATCAATAGTTTTTGAACAATTGATATGTTCAGGTATTTCAAAATAATTGTTAGTTTGTAATATTATAATTTTACCTGCTGGTATTTTATCATACCAACTTTTGAAGTTTTTTATATGTTCAGAACTTGTATTGATTACTGTGTCTGGTGAATCTGTTAATTCGCATTGTGATCCATCTGATCTATTAACATTGTATACATGTGTGCTGTAATTGATATCATGTATGTCTTGTGTGCAAGATTTAAACTGCCAATCTTTCATGACCCAGGGTTTGTTAAATGTTTCTGCTATTTTCCAGCAACTGTCATCAACATCAAAACTTCTTATTTTTTTAATGTCCAGTTTGCTTTCAAACATCATTGTGGCCAAAGTAGCATACCAGCCACCGCAAAGAAATACTGTACCCAAATCTAAATCTAACTTTTTTAATTCTTCCACTAACCAAAGTTTACTTTTGACTTGTCCTCTAGACATACAATCCTGATCAAAAATAGGATTATCCAACATTTTTTTTGTTGCTATTATAAGTTGACTGTCGCTAAAAGTTTCCAACAACCTAAAAAGACTGTTTGTGTCATCATCTAACACAAAACGTCTTAGGTCGCTAAAACGTTGATCTTGTGAAAATATTAATTCAAATCTATCTAGTATTGATTTGCTGTCCATCGAATTCCTTCTTTAACCAATTAAAGTCGTTAATTAAGTCTAGTTTAGCAGAATTTTCTCTATATTTCAAGCCGTAATTTCTGCCTGCTATTGCTCCGTGGACTGCGTACTCTCCAAAAGGACGGTCTTTACCCTTTGTACACCAAGTATTTAGCCTTTCATCTGTCTCATGATCTTTTTGATTTTCTATTATTTTACTGCTCAATTTAACACATTCTCTAAAAGCACTTTTCCATGCTGTAAATGGATCTGTGTTAATTCTTGTTGTGTTGCTAACAACCGGCATTGGTTTGAACTTACTAGCACCACCAACACTGGTTGTAAAATCTATGTGCCAATCTGTGGCTTCACGCAAAGGTTTTGTTGGAAACAATTTGACACCACCATATCCATATATCAAATCATTAACTGGATTTTGACATCTCCAAACATGAATTTTATCTTTGTCCCATTTAGAAGGTTTGTATGTAAAATCAAATCCTGACTTTAAATCAGCATCAGCATCTACCACATAAAACATATCTGTGTAGGCCTGTTCAGCACATTTTTTGTGTGCATTAAAGATGCCTTTTACACCTTTTACTCGTTTGGCCCAAGGAAATTTATCTTTTAAGGTTTTATAAGTTTCATCTGAAAAAGATTCTTGATAACTGAGATGAAAAATATCGTAAGACATTATGCACGATGTTCTTCAATTTTATCAATTAAACCAAAATCAAGTGCCTGCTGAGAAGTCATAAAATTATCTCTTTCCATTGACTCTTGAATTGTTTTTAAATCTTTTCCTGTGTGTTTGACATATAAATCATTTAAAACTTTTTTTGTATCTAATATATCTTTTGCATGAATTTCTATGTCAGTTGCTTGTCCTCTAAAACCACCACTTGGTTGATGAATCATGATCTTTGAATTTGGAAGAGCCAAACGTTTTCCTTTTGTTCCTGCCATTAAAAGCAATGATCCGGCACTGGCCGCCTGTCCAATACACAATGTTACTATATCAGGTTTTACATACTGCATTGTATCGTACATTGCTAATCCTGATGTTACTACACCACCAGGTGAATTAATATACATAAAAATATCTTTGTCCGGTCCTTCGGACTCTAAAAATAATAATTGGGCACATACAACACTTGCAACATGATCATCAATTGGTCCTGTTACAAAAATAATACGTTCTTTTAAAAGTCTTGAATAGATGTCATAACTTCTTTCTCCTCTTGAAGTTTGGTCAACTACCATTGGTATCAGTGAACTCATAATGTTTTCCTTTTTCATACGTTATTTTTATATTTTATAATATTTTGTTAAAATTGTCAATCATATATTCAATATCATTCTGGCTTCTTCACTCATCATTTCTTTTGTAAATGGTGGATCAAATGTGGTTATGATCATGCACTTGTCTACTCCATTAATGCATTCAGTTGCTTGTTGAATATCATCAATTATTTGATCTGCGGCTGGACAAAAAGCAGACGTCAATGTATGAGTTATTGTTACTTCAGGTAACTTTGACATATTGATATCATATATTAATCCCAAATCATATACATTTATAGATATTTCTGGATCATACACCTGCCGTAAATTTTCAACAATTTCTTTTTTAATTTTTTCTTCTTTGGTTAAAGTTATTGATTCTGTCATACAGCCTCCACACTGTGTACCTCTGGTATGTAGTGTCGCAACATATTTTCAATACCCATTTTAAGTGTTGCTGTGGAACTTGGACAACCCGAACAAGCACCATACATTTCCAAATACACTGTGCCATTTTCAAAACTGTGGAATATGATATCTCCACCGTCCATGGCCACTGCTGGTCTTACTCGTTCATCAAGTAATTGAACTATTTGTTTTGTGACTTTTGTTTCTCCTGCATCTGCATTAATTGTTTCACAGGCAGGTTTTGTTTCTTCAATCACAAACGAATGATTAGAATCATCATAATCTCTAATCATTTCCATAATTTCTGATTGTATATTTCCCCAGTCTGTTGTTTGATCTTTACCTACTGTGATAAAGTCTGATCCAAAAAATACATCAGTTACACCTTCAAGTTGAAATATTGAATATGCCAATGGTGCATCTTCTTTTGGGTTATTTGCTGGATCTTTTTTGTAAAACAAAGGTGCTTTGTTACCTCGTACTTCTCTTGATACTACAAATTTCAAAGCATTAGGATTTGGTGTTTGTTCATAAACTACTGACATATTATTTTGCCTCCATTAGTTCTAGCAATTCATGTACTCCATTGTAAGCAAAGTAAACTGCCAATGCACCCAATAACCATTTGCTGATAGTAAAGAATGTACCAACATTGATTCGTGCTATGCCTTTTTTCATTAAAATATAAATTACGCCCAGTGCAACTGCACCTGCTACACCGCCAAACCAAATGCTGTAAGTTTCTGCAATTGGTGACGCAAACAAGCCTGCATAAAATAACACAATCTCAAAACCTTCTCTCAGTATTGCAAAGAACACTGCTAGTGATAGTGTGATTGCTGTGCCTGTGGTTATTGCTGTCTTAATTGCACCTTCCACATGTTGTTTTGCTGTGTGACACCAAAATGCCACATATGCCAAAACACCTGCGGCTATTAACATGGTCACACCTTCAAACAATTCTTCGTGTGCATGTGTGAGTGATGTTATAAATGTGAATACTATGGCTATAACTATTGAAGCAAGTACGCCATAACCTATACCTTGCCAAACATATTTTTTCTTGTCTTGTGCGTTGAGTTTTTCCAAATAGGTAAAAATCAACATGGCAATCAACATTGCCTCAAATCCTTCTCTCAATATGATAAAGAAAGATCCCATAAATGGTGCTAGGTTCATATAAACTCCTTTCGATGCTTATTGTGACCTTTACAGTGCCACATCTAGCCTTTTGTTATTCGACGTCTATTGTTACATTCAACGGATGGCCAGCCGATCTTGCCATTGCAGTTGATTCAATTGCTTTTTGTTCTGCAATCTCATGCACATAAGTACCTACAACTGCTTTTCCTGTATCATGAATTAATTGTGTTAATTCCATTGCTGTGTCGTTGTCGTGATAAAAAATATCAACTAGCAATGAAGAAACAAAATCCATTGGTGTGTAATCATCATTGTGAAAGATTACTTGATATCTATCTGGTTCTTTAGTAACTGTATCTATACTGGGCAGTGTGTTTGATGATTCTTTTCCTGTCATTTTATTTTTCCATCATTTCTACATCAGGTAAAATATACTGACGATGTTCTGCACCAAAAGTATTTTCACCCTGTTCTTCCTGTATTGGTTTTCCTTTTAAATCTTGTATTTCAATTTTTATTGGATTTCCGCCACTCATTTGTTTTAATTTTTCTAATTGTTCATGTGTTTCTTCATTGTATTGTATAACAATTCCACGCGGTTGTCTATGATTAATTAGTTCAATTATTTGTGGTAAAATATAGTCATATTCATATTTTGGAGATATTAACCATATGTAAAT
>Ga0102957_1000121_pt1 | contig 20642 bp, 34 predicted proteins | sample SalPon2_A_H2O_MG_2_FD_84517 | JGI IMG/M metagenome (GOLD analysis project Ga0102957, IMG submission 84517) | Salt pond water microbial communities from South San Francisco under conditions of wetland restoration - Salt Pond MetaG SF2_A_H2O_MG | ecosystem: Environmental > Aquatic > Non-marine... | reverse complement strand
GGTCTGAGCAGAGTTGAAACTGCTCGAAGTCAAAAGCATTATCAAATTCTTTTGAATAGTTTGTTCTACTTGGTTTAGTTTCTATTAAGGCAACTTTAGCCATATAATTTAGTCTCCAGTTTCTTTACCTGAGATTCGCCAAGTGCTCCGGGGTCAGTATTTCTGAGAAATACGTTTCTGGAAAAGAGATCAACTTTCTCGCACATAGCTTTTATTGTTTCCGCAGCGTTTTGTCCTGCATCATCACCATCAAAGAAGATATCTACTTGTGTGGCTCCTTGCATCTTGAGCAAAGATAATTTATCTTCTGAGATGTTCTTTGTGCCAAAACAACACGCTACATTCTTTATTCCTTTATCATATAAGTTTATCATATCATAGATGCCTTCGACAAGCATTATTTTCCCGTTTCGTGCAGATACTGCAGGAAAAAGAGGCAGCTTTGCACCTGGAGGAGATATTTTATACTTAGGATCTCCACCTGTGGTGTGTCTGCCATTGAAGGCTACTATCTTTCCTGATATGTCTCGAATGGGAAATACAATTCTTCCCACATGGTCACTGCTTCCATTTTGAAAGGCTTCGAAGTGTTTGTATGTCTCTGGTTTGATTTGTCTCCAATTACCAATGTAAGGAACTGAATTGGAGGGAAAAGGTAAGCCTACAGTCTCCGCACGTTTCTCGATAATTTTTCTTCTCAGAAGTTCTCTGCGTATTTGTAGCTGACTTACCTTTTCACCATAAAGAGTAAATACATTTCCTTTGAATCCACATGAAAAACAGTTATATACTCCAGTAATCTGATCCACTCTCATACTTGGATTTCTATCTGCATGATCTGGATTCAGACAACTAACTAAAAAATCTTTGCCTTTTGGTTGAAAGGTTATTTTCTTGTTGTTAAGTAGTTCTTCTACTGTCATTTACCAATGTCTTCAATGTTTGTGGTTGAAATAACTTGATAAGCTCCTTTGTTGTATGCAGGAGCTACTGGATAATTCTTGGATATTTCTTTTTTGTAATCGTTATCTATCTTGTCACAGCTACCAGCCAGGCTAGTGCGTGATGGATAGTCTGGAGTATCCGGGCGAAAAACCTTGTTGCTAGGAGTATAAGGTTTCCACACAGGTTTAGCCTTGCGAGGCTTTTTTGCAAGTTTTTTACGATTACGAGAGAGGGGTCTGTAAGCGGTATTTGTATAAACTAACATGACTACTCCTGTTATTGAATAGTATATTATACTAAAAAATAACAGAAGTGTCAAGAAATATTTTTAGATGTCGTCTATATTCTCTTCGCTTTTTACATCCGCATCTTCTTTTTCTTTAGGGGACAGTGCGGTTTCTGGGCCTATCTGTAGAGTTTCCCAGTTCATTGTGGAGGTAAAGGACTTCATGGAGGCTGATCGCATCTTTACACAGTTAAAAGTAACGCACTGATCTTCTTGATCCCAAGTCTCAAGAGCATACGCGGCATCTGCTGCATCGAGTATGCCTTTGGCAAATCGGGCTTCTCCGGTCGCATCCGTCTGATAAGGAGAGAATACAGGAACTTCATACTCCTGAGCCATCGACTTGAGTGCTTTGCTTACTTCTATCTGCTCTGTCCAATCGTACTGACCTGCACGAGAGGGAGCAGAAGAACGCTTTACTTGATTTATGTAATCAACAATGATAATTCCAGGTGCTATCCTTTGAACTTGTTTGTCCAAAGTAGCTCTGATCTTTGGTAACGTCAAAGATGCATCATACACAACGTCTAGCTGTTGAGTCGGGAGAAGCTCGTGGCTAGTCTTGAGTGTGTGATGCAACTTATCAAAGTCCCTGTGATCATCATATTCTTTCAAGCGGTTCTGACCATCAACATAACGATCAGCCCACCATGAAGCAACCTTTTGCCATTCAACAACATTTAAGCTCTTCATCTTTAGCCTGGAGAATGGTATCCCCGTAGCGATTGAACAGCAGCGTTGCAGAATGGATCTGCTATCCATCTCGATAGTGAAATAGATAGCAGACTTTCCGGAGGCAACGACTCGGTTTGCAATATTAGCACAAGTAATAGACTTACCTGCACCACGACGACCACCGACAAGAATCAAATCTCTGGGAGAGAAATGAATCTCGCCATCGTATTCATCGTTCAAACCAAGTGCAACGTACCTCTGAAGATCTTCATCAGATTCCCACAAAGGAATACTTTGCATACTCTCTTCAGGGCTTTGAATGTCTACTTTCTCTTCAACATCCAAAACAATCTGGTGAAGCTCATTTATAGACTCTTCGGCATCAAGAAATGCTACTGATGAGTCTACATATTTGTCGAGAGATGTGAGAATCTCCTTTTGAGCGTATTCATTCTTTAGATACTGTAATAGTGTAAAAGCATCAGAATCAACTTCCTGTCCATTCTGAACAGCGTACACCTTTTCTTGTGTACTACTGTCTCTTACAGCAGCATGAAGATCGTCAAAAGTGGGAAGCGTATGAAACTTCTCAGAGTGCTTGGTCACTGCATCAAAAAGAGTATGATACTCTTTAGGCAGATAATTTTTACGCACAAGACTCCAAGTATCAGAGTCCTGACACTTAAGTACCTGCTGTAAAAAAGCACTAGCTAGATTCAATCACATTTCTCCCGAACGATAAAAAGCGGAGGGAATACACCCCCCGCTTCAAAGAACTAACTTACTGTGCAGCTTTCTCTTTGCGAGCAGCGCCGTCATAATCTGATGCGATCAGACCACGACGAGTAAGCATAGTTTTAACACCACGAACAGTTTTGCCAATAGTAGTAGCGATTTCTTCTACAGTAAGAGTAGAAGTATCATCGATCTCTGCCAAAGGATCTACTTTCGCACTGCCTTTAGTAGTAGCTTGTACAGGAATAGCATCGATAGAACCGGCACGAAGAAGGCTGAGAGCCTTGCCTCGAACAGAGTTTACAGATCGACCCATTGCTTCTGCAATATCTTCTACATAGGAACCATTCTGAACAAGCTCAATGAATCGAACTTCTTCTTCATCAGTGTAAGTCTTTACAGTTTCACGAACAGGAGCAGGCTTTACATGAGAGGTAAGTTCCATAGAAAGGATCTTGCCCTGAATCTGCTTCGCTGTGAAAGTTCCATTTTCAAAATACTGAGCAATCTCAGCATAGGTGTAGTTACCACTGTTGTCATTGACAAAAGTAGCAAGAGTAGACTCCTGCTCGGCTGTGAAAGCCTTGCTAGAAGATGTAGAAGCAAGCTCTACTTCATAGCCCATTTTACGCAGTTTGCTAGAAACTGAACGGGCTGAGGTTTCCAAGTTCTCTGCTGCGCCTGCAACAGTTGCTTGGGATACAGGGCTCTCATCGCCTACGAAAGTAGTAAGAGCTGCTGTACGTTCGTCATTCCACTTAGGGACTGCCATACTAATTCTCCAAAAAATTTAATAAGTTGTCAATTACTGTTAAGCCTCTATCCTTGGCCTGCTTAGTCTTAATGGACTCCTGTCCACTCTCATTGACTAAGATAGTAACATCCTTTGTTAAAGTTGATTTTACAAGAAAGCCTCGGCTTTTCAATTCCTTTGCAGCTTCGGCTTTGGTTTTATAGCTAGATAACTTACCAGTAATACACACAATTCCTTTGAGTTTTTGCATTACAGAATTTTTGAAAGTCCAGTCAAAAGGAAGTGTTGTGCAGAAATAATCTAAACATTCTTCCATCCAGCTAATAAGGTTGGCTGTAGCTTTTTCTCCTAGTCCGGCTTCCCTACAAGAAAAATCAGTTATATCAAATATAGTTTTATGAGTTTTTGATAATTTTTCTGTAGCTGTTCTTCCGATAAGAGGTATGCTAAAGCCAGGTAAAATGTCGTTCAAGGACAAAGACTTAGAATTCTCTATCTCTACGAATAACTTCTTACCTAATTTTTCAGATGAGAGAGCCTCGATAATTTCATTCTCAGAAAGAGAATAAATATCACAAATAGTGTGAAGCTCTAGTTTTTTAATGGTGGATGCGCCGAGGCCTTTGATCTTGAGAGTTTTTGCAAAATTCTCAATCTGCTTCAGACTACGCTCACCACAAGACGCGTTAGTGCAATAAAGTATATCATTTCTTAATTCTAGCACTACGCCGCAAGATGGGCAAGCACTTGGAAATACTATATTTTGCACTAAGTTTCTTCCTCTGAATTTAAGTATATATTATAGGGGACTTTACATAAAAAGTCAAGATTTATTTTTTTAAAGGTCAACGCGTCTAACGATTCTTGGGATAATATCACCAGACCTTATTACTTCAACTTGACATCCAAGTTTCAGATCAAGACTTCGTATGTAGTTTATGTTGTGTAGAGTTGCACGAGAAACAGTAGCTCCTTCAATGTCGACAGGCTCTAGAATTGCTACAGGGCTTACGACCCCGCTTTTACCTACCTGCCATTCAACATCGACCAGGGTAGTTATCTCTCCCTGTTTCTGAGTTTTCAACGCAAAAGCACCTTTTGGGTGATGAGCTGTATATCCCATGCTTTGAAACTTCTCGTAGGAGTTTATTCGATACACAGTTCCATCGGTTGGAAACTTAGAACAATCGTCAAGATAAGCTGTTCTGAACCCTAAGCTGCTAAGCATAGCCATAACAGCATCGTAAGTAGCCAATTTATATGGCAGCATTTCATAGGCAAAGAAGTACAAGTCTCGAAAAGAAAAATCCTCGGTAGACTTGAGGTTCAATGCACCTGCTGCATAGTTACGAGCATTAGGAACAGTTGAAGGAGCAACTACTTCTCCAGTAATTTGCAAAGGCCAAGATACATTGACTTTTGTAGGAACTAAGAACTGCATCTTGTCTGTGATGTCTTGTCCTTTGATTCCATCTCCTCTAGTAAGTGCTAGTCTTAGAACTCCGTTTTCATACAACAAAGACACAGCTGCACCATCGAGTTTTGGACTCAGGCACACCTCATCTAAAGGAAAAGGAGGCTTCGTAAGATTGAAGCATTTTTGAAGAGAGTACATTCTGTAGTGGTGAGGTATTCCCTTGTTCATAGGAAACCCAACTTCTACATAATGATACTTATCTGCTAGTCTATCCCATTCTTCGTCTGAAAGAATAGGCTCGCCCTCAAAATACTTTTGAGCAGCATAGTCTAAGAAAGTTTGCATTTTTTTACCTCTGTAAAACTGTGAAGAATAGTATACTAAATTTTAGGTAAAATGTCAAGAATTATTTGTAGATATCCTGGATTAAATCTGCGAAATGTTCTTCTATTACTTCTTTAGATTCTGCAAGAGAAAGTATCTCTGTCAGTCCTATAAAAAGTTCTCGAGTATTTGAAAAGTCTACTGCCATAGAAATTCCTTCCTTTGAAGGTTTCCATTCTTCTTCAAAGTCTAAATAATATTTTCGCAGTCCTAAGTATTCTACACCTCGGAAGGTGCTTATTGTGAGACGTACTTGATGGCCTTTTTCAGAATCATAATGTATAACTCGTTCATAGACCTCAGGGGCTTCGTGTAATTCCATAACTACCTCTGGTTCTTTAAAACTGAGGATAGGGGTACTACACTGGTCACATTCTTAGGTTTTAGGAGTCGATAAGAATCTGTGTCCCAGCAAAAGAATAAAACTGTAGAGTCGTTTTCTTTTGTTCGACTTTTCTTATTTTGAATGTACTCCGTAGTAAAGTCTAACGTACAAACATTGTACTTTAGCTTCTTAGAGTTTTCACTCCTGTAGGTAATGATGGCGTCGCCATAATTTCTGACTACAGCCTTTAGCTCTTCCTTTTTCACTGTTTCTCCTTAATACCAGGTTAAGCAAACTTTTTTGCAACTGCTGAACTTCAAGGTGAAACCTATGAATGCAAGAAAACACCGAGAAGCCGAAACTCCTCGGTGCTTTTAGCCTACTATTAGTTATTTACTGAGTTGATTACTCCGGTAAAATACTGCGCGGCTTTACCAGTTAGTTTACTGATAATATCCTCGTCAACCTCTTGGCCAGCATCAGTCAGAGCAGCAATCAAAGCATCGCAAGCTGCTTGCTTAGAAACCCTAGTACCACCTGTTGATCCTGAAGAGGATGAGGCTGCAGCAGCAGGAGATTTTTTAACGTATACATTCGCTTTAGTTAGAATCATACGAACCCCGTTGGGGCTTTCTTCCAGATCTTCTGCAATCTCTTTAACGAGTTCCATTGAATTCTCAGGAGTAGGGTTACCCTCCTGATAGGCCGCAATGGCGACCAGTCTTTTTTCTTCGTCCCATGCCATGAAAAATATTCCTTCTTTTCAGTAAGTTTGAAAATATATTATATGAGGTTTTTAACATTATTGTCAAGAATTATTTTTTACAATCTTGATAAATCAACTCCATACTTTTTTAAGTGTTCTAGCTTGCCCAAATCGTAGGCAAGTGAATAAGCAAAAAACCCGCCTGATGTAACACCTGGAAAGAAACTATCTGACCAGTCTCCATCTTCCACAACGTAAATACTATAAAGTTTAGAAGCATATTCATTTTCGTAATCTTTTGTACTTACACCCTTCAAAGAGTTCTGGTGGTCAATAGTGTATTCTTTCTTTACTACAGCGGTTTTGTGGTACTGAGCAGACCAAACGATCTCACCTTCTTCAAATGTCTGTGACACTGCATTATCTGGTAGATACGCTACTCGTGCCTGCTCTTCCTTTGTTCCTCTATCAGGAACTCCTATCTTTTCTAGCAAAGTTTTTATAAAGCCAGGGCTTCTAAACAATGAAGAAGCTATTTCAGAAACAGGAATGCCATGCAAGTAGCTTGTGACTGCCTCTGCAATCTCATAGTTTGTTGCAGGCTTACCTCTGTTTTGTGCTTTTCGCTTTCGTACAAACTCTTTGCGGTCTTTGTACTCTTGAATTATATTTGCAAGTCTAGTTGTATTGTAACTTATATTGAGCATTTCGCAAGCAGTACGCTTCGTAATCTTTTCCTGTGAAGGGGACTCCAAGGCCTCGATTACTCGTTGGATGTTCGCGTCCGACAGGTTCTCGTGGTCTTTCTTTTTGATTCCGCGTTTCAAGTCTATTCTCCAATATAAAAAGTAAACAACAAATTGCATGGGCTTCGTGAGAGAGCCCGGTTTCTTCGTCTAGTTTTTCTCCAGACATAGCAGCAAGAATATGTCTCAGTGCTGCACTTGTGTATCTTTGCTCCAACCCCGCTACTTTTTTCCAGTTGTCCGGACTATATTTCTTTGCTCCATAGCTAAGAACTTCCCCTACTTCTAAAATAGCATTTGGAGGAAGCAAATACATCTCTGGTTTTTCTGAGTCGAATTTCTTTCCTTTCATTATGGGTCTCTTAAATGTTCTAAGTCTGCCATGGTGATTTCCTGATCTTCTATATCTTCCATGTATTCTTGAGCAGTCGTAAATTTAAGGTCTTTCAGTTCCTCAGTAAGACGCTTGTTTTCTTCTGTCAGTCTTTTTATGTTGCCGTAAGAGGCGTAAAGTTGTCCCGTCAAAATTCTTATCTCATCCTTTAGCTGTAATTCTCTTGTCATAATCTGCGTAGTCTTCATTCCACCAAGGTGGCTTTGATCTGTGTGACCAAGTTGCAAAAGTAGCCTTATCCAAATGGTAGTAATCCCTGTATGCTTCAATAGGAGCTTCTTCGTTTTTCAGTATATCTGGCATTGCCATTGCAAAAGGCGTGAGACCGAGTCTCTCCATATTAGTAGGGAGAGGTAATTTATTTACTACTTCTGCAATAGATTTGTGCTCTTTGCCGTAACGATAACGATACTCGTCATTAAGAGCATTACCATAACAATGAGTCCATTCAAAGTTATCCAATGAAGATCTTGCCCATATTGTACAGGGATGATTGTACATCATAGGAAGATAGGGGGTTAGAGGCCGTTCCTCAGGCTTAAGATGTTTGATTTCTTTCTTCATCTCATTTAGCTTTGCTGATTCGGGCTTTGTGAGTGCACGAGGTATAAATCCTAGATGTACATCTACCCAGATACAAGTGCAAAGTATCTGAGCAACTTCCAGGGGCATTTTTACAATGTGCTTGTCTACATGATATTCAGCACACTTGTCAAGGTTAGTGTCTAATACGAATAAATTCATAAACTATGTGGCCAGTGGTCGAGTGCATCTTTACTGATTGCATTTAATTTTTTTGTATGAATATGACCTTTATAGTGAGGCCGTTTATTTTCTTCAAGCACTTTCGCATAGTTTGCTGTAGCTTTTGCAGAATAGACACCTGCTGTCCAACCTTTAAGGTTGTTTTTTCTACTTCGCATTTCGAGGATGTATAGTTTTTGCATACATTAGCCCTATATGAGTAATAGTCTTGTCGTTGTCGGTTATAATATTTCATACTGTATATTTTAATAGCGTTCAACAAATATGTCAAGATTATTATTTAAAATAGGTTTCTAACATTTCTAATTTATCATGGTACTCTGCTATGTGAGCAAGTTCATCTTCTATGCTCTGCATAATGTCTGGATGCTCCGCAACACCTACTCTGTAATGTAGATATGTTTCTACATTTATTCGATGTTTTTCGATATGAGCTTGAAAATGCATTTTTGCTGCTCGAATCATATCTTCTCTTTCTGGTTTCACTGGTTATGACTCCTATCTGTTTGTTGTTTTATTACTTCTTTTAATGTTTTAGGGATATCTTCCTCTGTTTCTAGGGTTTCTAGTCGTGACATTAGTCTTTCTGCTCGATTAGTTACTTGATTGTACCAACGAGAATCTCTTCCTTCTTTTGCTGCTTCTTCCCACTTCTGTTCATAAATTGCTTGATTAAACTTTACAAACTTAGCAAGACGAGGCCTTCCAAGGTTGAACATCATGTTAATAAGAATTTCTTGCACTTCTCCAGGTAAGTGATGAAATATTCCAGCGCCATACAGATAATAGCACTCAGAGATCATTGTTTCAAGATCCTCATCAAAAGCTGCGTCTATTCTCATTTGAGATATGGGAGTTCCTACTGGCTCTCCGTATTCAGGATCTGTCTTTGTAATGAGATGTCCTACTCCGAAAGTTGGATATCCAAGATGGTCAACATAAATGGAGTGCTCTACTCCTTCATCTATGTAAAGTTGTTCTCTTACTCTTTTTATATCGAAATTCATTTTTTACCCATAAACCCTACGGCTGCACGAACACCAAAAGAAGCTGCTACAATCACTGAGAGTGTATACTGATACCAGGCTGGCATCTCTTCTAGCGCTTGGAATCCTGCATGAACGTAATCTACTGTTTGAGGAAAGAAGCATAGTATCATTGGGATACTAAATAATAGTGTTAGCCATTCATCTTTCCAAGAAGAGCCAGAGTTGGAAGCCATAATAGACTCCCAGTCTGCCTTACTTTGTGCTGCTGTAACCATGACTTGGGCTTCGGCTTCAGACTTCGCTTTCATCTTCGCGTTCTTGCCTTCTAGCCAAGTTTGCCCTAACCCCGCTACAGAGCTAAATATACTTGCTATCATATTCTAACTTCCAAAGTCTAACGACTCTGTGCCTGAGAAGGCTTCGTGGCCTTCAAAGTACATTTGTATCATTACATGAAGGGCGGTATCGCACACTATTAGTATCAAACAAAACATTACAAAAAGTGGGATACCGCCGTACATCATTTTTTCCTAGATATATAGAGTGTTATGGCAAAGCCTAAATAACACATAGATAAAATAAAGAAAGAACCTACAAGTTCTTCCACGTAAATGCTCCAAAGAACATTTCATCCTCTGACATCTGTCCCCAAGGCACACTTCTGCTTGGGTCTGGATTCATTGGATTCTCTGTTGAGTTATCAAAAGCTCCTTCTACATGAAGTATTGTACCAGCAGGTATATACTTCGGCTCTTTCCATGTATATGATAACTGCCAAGCATACTCATAGCGTGGAATATCAATTAGCTCTTCCCAAGTGCCATCTTCGTAGTATGCTGTTGCTTTCATACTCTTGCCACGAAAGTGCATATGAGGCAAGAAAGTATGCAGCATTATATCATTTTGTAAAACAATTTCAGCTTCCTGCACAAAATTGGGATCATATGGAGGAATGTTTGTCCATGTATTTGGGAAGATACAAGCACAGTCACCTGCCATTCTTTCCTCTGGTACTACACCTTCGTCATGAAAGTACAGTCCAATTCGTGCTTCATCTGTTCTTGCAGTACCATCAGGAGTGTAGTGTAGCTGTAGATTTACAACTGAACCTGCACGTAACAATCCACCTGTATTTTCATCATAGAAGTCAGGAGTACCTCCTGGAACATACGCACTGATTTGTGCATAGTCCATGTTTCCTTGTCCTTCGCCTGATACACCAAGTATATTCATATTACGTTCACCCGGCAAAGAAACAGTATTCAACATATGATGCATGACAGTTGGCTCAGAGGGTAGAAATTCTGAACCCCGTAGCCATTTATCTTCTGTCAATCCCAAAGCTACACTTGTGTAGCGATAAGGAATCGCATTTGGGCCAAGAGTTCCTACTGCTGGAATTTCTTGAGCAGGCACTTCAATAATCATATCAGGCTCGCCATGTACCCACTCTGATGTAGAGTAAACAGTTTCTGTTAGAGGATCTGTGTCCCCTGTGACAGGTGCACCCGCATCAATCCAAGATACCAATGTATTCATTTCATCATCACTAAGAGTTCGATGATTAATAATAGTATCGCGGTACTTTGGATTGATTTGTCCGGGCGGCATTTCTCGATTTACAATAGCTTCTCTCATTACTGGAGCGAAGCCTTGTACAACTTGATAGTTACTCATAGCCCAAGGTGCGATGCCACCTTCTCTGTGGCACATCTGACATTGCTCAATTAAAATCGGGGCTACATCAGTTGCATAGTCTTGAGCAACTGCTGGTAGAGCAAAAACTAGGCTAGTCGTCGCCAATAATTTTTTCACGTCTTTCCTCCAATATTGCGTCATATCCTTCATCATCTAAATGAGTAATAGCTATCCACGCGTGAGACATCTCGTCACCCGTTCGACTACCGCCATAAACCCACTGGTCTGGATCAGGATTATTTGGATTTTCAGCAGTATTGTCATACCACTGCTTTATTACAAGTACAGCTCCCGCAGGCACAACTGGGGCTACATCTTCCGCATATATGTGGCTGTGATGCCATGTTGCGCTCCAATTAGATATTTGACTGATCTGTTCTGTACGTCCAGTATCAGGATAGAATATCTCTAGACTTGCAGCATTCATTCGTAAGTGTCCGTGAGGTTGAAAACTATCTACTCTCACAGGATGATCAAAAGAATGAAAGCCTTGAGTCATTGCATAACCATGAGGAGGAATAATTAAATGTCCATTCTCATAGCCTTCTCGTAAAGGATACAAACGAAGATCTTGATTATAGGTATTCTCTTCGTATCCTTCTTCATGAAACCAAAGGCCGATCTCTACTACATTATCTTCGATCATCTCACCTTCGGCTGTTGCTCCAACTCCACCTGGAAACATATGAATGTCCCAGCGTACTAAAGAGTTTGCAGGCATGGTACGGCACACACCTTCTGGCATTACTTCACCCCACTTACCCATTGCATACTCGGTTAGCTGTCCGTATGGTACTAACTCACCTTCTTCATCGTACATATATACATCAGAGTTAGCATGGTGTACTACTGCTGCTGCGTCTCCCCGAGGCTTTACTTGGACAGCTTTGATACATCTACTTTCTGTCAAGCCTGGGTCTACAAATTCCTTACTCCACAAGTCATTTCCATTTGCTGGAATATCATACGCTTGGGAGGGAACAATTAAATCTGGTTGTCCAAACATAGCTGCAAAACGCCAGTCATTTGGGTCTGGCATTTCAGGCATTTGTGGAACAATGTCAGCTTCTCCATAAGGAGACCCCGCATTGACCCATGCTACAATTGAATCTATATCTTCCTGTTTAAGTCGCCAATCACCTTCGAGGTCTTGTATGCCAATATGCTGATCATAGGCATATGGTGGCATTTCTCGACTGGCTACTTTATAGGAAATGAGAGGTGCCCAAGGTCGAAGCTGCTCATAGCTTTCAAAACTCATCGGGCCTATACCACCAATACGGTGGCAAGTTACACAATTATTATTGATAATGTTAGCAATTCCATTTGTGTAAGTGGCTTCATCTGCAGAAGCCTGTGTGGACAAGGCTATTGCTGCTGCTATCGCTAGTTTTTTCATATGCTTCTCTATTAAAAATGGGGCCAAAGTTTCCTCTGACCCCGCTGTTGCTTATATTGAGAGAGCTAAGATCGAAGCAGGAATTGCTAGTGATAACACTATAAACCCAAGCGAAATAACGCTTGCTTCGAAGATGTCTCTCTTTCGAGTTCTATCTAAACTTTTCAATGACTTCTCCTAATTTATTGATATGGTAATGGGGCGATCTTCTTCTGGAATTTTTTCCTGAAGATCAATACAAAGCAATCCCCTATTCATATACGCTTTTGAAAGTTTAATATGATCGCCTACTCGGAAATTGCGTGTAAAACATTTACCACTCAATCCCTTATAGACATACGTTTCGTCCGGATTTTCTGTTTGCTTTGTAGTGCCTTTTACGCTAAGTACATTTTTATGTAGCGAGATTTCGATATCCTCTTTATACCAACCAGGTACTGCGATTTCTATTCTATAGAAATCTTCTCCTGCCTTTACGACATTATAACGAGGATAACCTCCATCTACTGTACTTGCAAAGAAGTCATTTTCTAAGCGGTCAAACCCAACAAAAAATTTATTAAAGTCTGCCATAGACAATCTAGTCATTTTTTACTCCTTGCGCCCTTTCGGTACGCTCTTGAAACCCTTGCGGCGTTTCTACTTACTTTCTAGTTTTGCAGCGTTATTTTCGATGCACTCCTTGCTGCAATGAAGCACATTCGGATGATCGAGATACAACTTAAATACTCGACCACATTCAACACATTTTCGAGTTGGAACTTCTTTTTTCATACGAATCATATTGTTTGAAACTGCGTTATTTCTTTGAACTCTCATTTGTAAAGCTCTAGTCCTCAATTTCGATGTACCCCTCTTCGGCAAGATACTCCAGTGTAGCTTCAATACCAGCTTTTCTGCCGTAATACCAAGAGGTAGCTCCGCATCCAAAAACGCAGAATAAGAATACTGCCATAAGTTCGTCCATTCACAACTCCTAAAAATTAGCTGTATCATTAGTTTAGAATATATTGTACAGGATTTCTACTAAAATGTCAAGATTTGTTTTTAGATGGTTAAATAAAAGTTTTGCAAAAATAATTCTTGACATTTTAGCTGTATTCCCTTATAATGTACATTATGCGAAAAACATGGACAGATAAAGAAAGACAAATTCTAAAGGACTATTACGGAAAGATTTCGCTTGGAGACTTACAAGTGAAGCTACCTGGCAGAAATCCTAATCAAATTTATAAACAAGTATCTTATTTAAGAAAGAGGGGGTGGACGTTTGGAAACTTACTCGTGTGAAAAAGAATTTTATGAAAAATATGGTGAGCTGCCTGATTATATGTATGACGTAATAGCAGCTTCAGGATGGACAGAAGAACAAGTTTTAAAACTAATAGGAGTGAAAAATGGGCGTAAAGCTGAAGAAGAGTGAGAAGGTAACAGATCGTGTGACTAAAGTAGTTTCTACAAAGCATACTTACATAAAGGCTGCTTCCTTGCAAACCTTGCAGAATACTCTGCTGGCTGCAAATACCCCGCCCAAGTTAAAGTCCAAAGTAACGGACGAGCTGGAAAGGAGATGCAAACTTGCCAAGAATTACAGTAAGAAACAATAACGTAGAGGCTGCTCTGAGAGCATTCAAACGAAGTGTTACAAACGCAGGAATACTCTACGAATACCGAAGTAGGCAGGAGTATCAAAAACCCTCTGTCAAACGGCACAAAGCTAGACAATCCGCAAAATTAAGAGAAAGAAAGAGGCAGAATGAAAGTAAATCAAACAAATTTTGAAGCTGTTCGCGAGTTTATGGTTGCTTGCGATCAAGAAGTAAAGATCACACCCGCATTTCCAGATCAGGATACAATGGATCTTCGACTGAATCTCATTGAAGAAGAATTCGATGAGCTGCAGTGGGCAGTAGATAATCGAGACATGGTAGAGGTCGCAGACGCACTTGCAGATATTCTGTATGTAGTCTATGGAATGGGACACTCATTCGGTATTGACCTAGATGTCTGTTTCGAAGAAGTACAGCGAAGCAATATGTCCAAACTCGTAGATGGCAAAGCCGTTAAAGATCAGTTTGGTAAAGTAATGAAAGGCAGTAACTTTTCTGAGCCTGATTTCAGCAAATGGATACCTGATGATGTCTAAAAAGATTGCAACAGTACAAAGCACACGCTATGTTGATAGAGATGAGCTTACCTACGAAAGTAAGCAAGCATATGTGGTTGATTTCTACATTGATGGTAAATTTTACAAACGTAAACTACTTCCAGGTAAGAGTGAACACTATGCAATCTCAATGGCTGAGAACTGGGAAAATGGAGTCTTGAAAGATGCCTAAGTTTGTACCAATGAAGAAATCTACAAAATTTGAGCAACGATGGTTTCATCCAGAGTTAGAGAGTAAATATTATGAAAACCAGAGCGCACAAGATACTTTTCGAGAAGGGATCCCCGTATGGGCATCGTATCGAACAGACGAAAAAGGAAAAGTCCGACTCGAAGAAACTTACGACGAATGAGATTCTGGACGAAGAGTATTACTACGAACCAGAAGATGATTACTACGAACCTTCTGAATACGACGAATGGATGGACTTTGACCCGGACTGCTAAATGAAATTTATAGTACGCTACACAAGTGATTGCTTCGACGACGAAGAAAAAGAAGTCCAGCTGGATACTTTGATGGAGTTCATGAACTTTGTCAAGAAGTCTGGATATTCAGTCATAGTACATGACTACAGCGGGGAACCTACACTTTTGGAAATATATGATGGTTGGAGAGAATAGCTATGCCCTTAGATGTAAAACTGCAATTTATTCTGTTTGGAACTGTGTTCGCTGTGGCACTTTGGCTAGTCTACTTGGAGTCACGTTCATAGGCTGCGAAGCCATACCTGCCATGGATGGCTACTTTCCAAGAGGAGTAGTCTATCCTAACTACTGTCTCACAAATTTTCCTACTGAAGCGGATCGTTTCAACTGCATTCGAAGAGAGCAGTTACGATCCCTTATCTATCATCTATGAAAAAAGAAAGAATTCCATTAAAAGGAGGAGACGAATTTGATGCTCTTACTAAGGCTCGCAAGTATTATGCCTATCTCACTCGCTCCGGGACTGTAAAAAAGATTAAGCAGCAGTACAACAAGCGTTTGAGAAAGAAACAAAAGCAAGACATTCAAAAGGAAATTGGATGATTAAAGCAATTTTAGCTTGTGATGATACAGGCGGTGTTAGCAAAGACGGAACACTACCGTGGCCTAACAATTCAACAGACTTAAAATGGTTTAAAGAAAACACAGCAGGACACATTGTTATTATGGGATCTACTACCTGGGATGATCCTTTTATGCCTCGCCCGTTGCCTAAGCGTAAAAATATTCTTGTAACTACACGCAAGGATGACTACCCAGGTGCAGATGGTTACATCAAAGGTGAGCTAACTAGCAGCATTGCTAAAATTGCAGAAGATCATCCGGGCATTATTACTTGGGTAATCGGCGGACCAAATATTATTGAACAGTCACTAGGCGTTATTGATGAATTTTATCTAAGTCGTATTCCAGGTGATTACGATTGCGACACACATTTGCCTATGAAGAAAATAGAATCTCTATTTAAAGTTAAATGGGAAGAAGAACATCTTGAAGTTAAGTTCCAAATATTGGAGAATCTGGGCAAAGGCTTTAGGTGAGAAAGCGTTCGCTAACGACCGAGAAGCCGACTATGTAGCGGCTATGAGAACTGTACTTGTAGTCGTTAATTTCCTCACTTGTTTTTTCATAATGGCTAACATAGTTCATAATTGGTAACCCCGCCGTAACCATACTTTTGATACATGAGAAAAATAGTTCTTTTCATCTGCCAAAAAGTGTGGTATAATTTATACTAAATTGATATACAATACAGTCAATATTTAACCTGAATGTGAGCGATGGTAGTTCGAAGATATTTGTGCGTTAAGCACTCTCGAAGCGTTAGCGAGAGAGAGTGCGTTACCCACTATATTATCGAGAGTGATATCAAGCTCACACTAACTCTCGAATAATCCCGCAACAATAAGAAATAAAGTCCGACTAATTCATAATGGTCGGATAATCAAATAAGGTCTAACGACCCCGCAAACACTTCAAACAATTTACTACAAATTCGTCTTAACTTCCCACAATTACGCCCAACCGCCAAAAACCAACACGTACAAAAAAGCCCCATTCCTTTGGTACAATTTCCGAAGGTTTAGGGCTTTAGTGTTTTAAATTATGGAATCTAGAAGGTATTTTAATGCAGCTTTAGGAGACTTTTCCAACCCCGCTATAGATTTATTTTCAATCTCTAATTTTTCAGCTATTTGAATTACTAGCTCTTCTTTCGTCACGGGGTCTTCACCAGTCTTTGTTTTGTATGACTGGCGTTGGTATACACCTTCTCTTGCGAGCTTTCCAATTATTGACTTGGTGCTCTTTTCGAACTCTCGTGCTAGCAGAATTACTGTGTCACGATTGGGGTTACGTTTGTAGCGGTCTATCAGGGTTTCTGTTTGCTCTTTTGTATAATTCGACACTCCCGTGTCCTCCTCTTAAATATTAATCACTTTCTTCTAACCTTTGCTTGTCATAATAGTACACTATATCCCCGTCGTCATTGATTGTGGGTTCAACGAGTGAAGTGAACTCACACCAGATACGAGGCACGTTTTGGTAGTTATTTCGTTTCACAAACTTACTGAAAAGTTTATCAAACATCTGAGTCTTTCCATAGATATCATTCTCGATCTCAGCCCACTGCATCCAAACAGCATTTTGTTTTTGTGCTAGTTCATTGATCTCTTCGACCAATCTCCAGGCTTTATTGTCTACGATGGCTGTGTCTAATTTTACTACATTACTCATAAAAGTCTCCTTAGTATTATAATTATAGTACTTTTGGAAAAAAATGTCAAGAATTTTTTATGTTTTGTTGACATAAAAAAACCCGCCGAAGAGACCTTCGACGGGTTGTGTTGATAGTGCCAGCCCTTCCCTACCTAGCTACTATCTGTTTGGTCTTCTATATGCAAGACCTACCCAGGTTACACATTTTTTTATTTTGTTTCACGAAAGTTTAGGTAATGCTGAACCACTAACGACCATAAACCCTTCTTCCGAATGCACTCAATTTGACGCTTATTGCATTACAAGCGGTGCGGGCTGTCAGGGTACCCCGCACGACCCCGGTCGACTAACTAAAAGTTAGCCTCCGACAAATAAACTTCTTGAAGAGCCGAGTCAACTTCTGCTTGAGTAGGACGATTGCTGCTTTCGATAAAGATTGATAGCTCTACTAAGTCTGACTTGCTTGCCTTCGCAAGGCTGGGTAAGTCAATCCCCGTTATGGCTTCGATCTTCTCAACAAGATCTTGCTTTCGTACAACTGGCTCACCAGTCTTAGTTACTCGCTCCTGGGCTTGATAAACGCCTTCTCGAACGAGCTTAGCAATTATAGATCGTGAACTCTTTTTGAAAAGCTCAGCGTACTGATCGACAACAACTCGGTTAGGGCAAGCAACGTATGCTTGAACGAGAGCATCGGTCATCTCTTGAGTGTAATTTACATTTTCCATATCTTCTCCCTAAAGTATGTGTATATTATGAAGGGTTTGACCAAAGATGTCAACAATTATTTTTATCCTGGTACTAATCTTCGATAAGTGTTGTATTGCACCACCACTCAATATCAGCGGGGTCGTAGTCCATAACGGCCAAGTATTTTACTACATCATCCTTCGTTACGCCTTCGATCATCATGCCACCGGCTATCATCAAAATCTCCCATCTTGTTTCACTGTTCATAATATTTCTATCTCCTTCTCGTATTGTTCGGCTTCGTGCTCCCAGGGCTGTTCTTCATAGTCAGCGTGTCTCCAGGCATCACTACCAAGCCACTTAAAACCATTTGTAAGTTCACCTCGAAGAAACTGCTTGACATGAACCATCTCGTGTGCTACAGTCTTAGTAAGCGCATCAAAGTCGTTCTGGTGAAACAGAAACATAGATACTACACGCTTGCTATCTTTTTCACAGTAGCCGTGATAGGTGTTGTTGCAGTTAAGAAATTGGAAGCGTACTTTGCTGCGTATGTCAGTAATACCTAGATCCAACGCTACGAACTCAGCCACATCCAATAGGTACTGCACCTCTTCAGGTGTCCATTGCTTTTTAATTTTGTCTACTATAAATTTCATACTACATATTATAAGAGCTTTTACACTGGTTGTCAAATGTTTTTTCCAGGTTAGTCGTAAACTAACGCAACCCAATTCCGGGGGGCCCCACGCGGGGTCGGGCGTGTCAAGTTTAATTTGCTGCAATTATCCAAATTTATCCACCCTCTGACCCCGCCGAGACTATGTTATCTTGCGCTAAATCGGGCAAACGTGCATAAAGTACTTGACAAATTTTCGAAAAGGCACTATAATCGGCGCGGCTTATATTGGAACGATCGGTCTGCCACTTTGGCGCAAAGACCGGGCTTAATTAAAAAAATTTTGTGCGACCCCGCAAAAAAGACTTGACAAAATTCGCTTGCGCACTTATAATGGCGCCTGGCCCACCTTCGGTCGCGCACTTCGGTTTCGCACTGGCGCGGGGGCGCCAAAAATCCCAAATGAGAATGATTCTCATTTACCTTCGTCCTGGCCCAAATGAGAATTATTCTCATTTACCCAAGGTACCATGTCGCACATTTTATAGGCGAAAAAAATCCCGCGCAAGGCGGGATTAAAAAGGGGTCATGTCACTTTTTATTCTAGCAGAAAAATCAAAACGGACAGGTAGTAAAGTAGAGTGAGAGTGGCAACCGAAATCGCGAATCCCGCTACCGCGCCAAGTGTGACAAGTGACGCCTTTTTCAGAAAGTTAATCATAGTCTGCTCATCCTTTTATTAATAGGTCGAGGATCAATTGCCTTGATTGATAACCGATCGGTTAAAGTAGCTCGAACGTTATCGTTATCATCGTAAATCGTAAAGCGCGACCAGTGAGCGGTTGGAATGTTTCGCTGGGTTAGATAACGCGAAATTTTTTCCAGCTTCAATTCATGATCGGATCGAGTGTCCCCCAGATCACGCGATAGTAAATCGCGATATTGCAAATTCTTTTGCTTGAGAAAAAGAATATCATCTGGCCCCATTACACGCGCAGTGCAAACGACAATATCAACGTGCGGATGATTCTGCATTCTGCGCCAATGGTACGCCATAGGCAAACAAGTGTCGCGCATGATTTTGGAAAACGTGCAATTTTTTCGCCAGTGATCGAGATCAAGTGAACCGTCAGCTTTTGTAAGTTGTCGGTGACTTGAATCAATCACAGTGTGATCCAAATCAAAAAAGACAATTTTCTTCTGGTATATCATCGGGAAACGCCTCCATGAATATCGGTATCGTAACCAGCATTTTTGTTGACAATGCGCCAAGGCTGAGCGTCAAGAATATTGTAGGGAATTTTTTTGCGTGTTCTGAAACACGCGGTCAATAATTCTATCTCGATCAGAACATCGGACAATGCAGTGTGATCTTCAATAAAAGAGTGATCACCGAAAGTGTAGCGGTATGCAAACTCTGCGCCCGTCTTGACGTTACCAGCTTTGGAAATCCAACCGTTTTCGATTGCAACCGAGCGGTACAGATTGTTGTCCAATCGCGATTCGCAAATGAATTGCCAGATATCTAGCAGCTTGACAGGATTGCGGAAGATTGGCTTGCCAGTGCCGAGCGTTTCGTTAGTCTGGCGAATCACGCGCATATCGAAAGGCAAATTATAAGCGGCGACTACATTCACGCCATGTTGTGCAATATCAGCGCGCATAGTTTCGACAATGTGCGCCCATGGAGTCAAGCGTATAGCTTGAGTATCAAGCATAGGGGCATAGTGTGAAAACAGCTTGTGCGCGTAGTATGCGCCCATCATACGCTTGGCGTCGGTGAAATTTTCATCGACGAGCCAGTTGCGTTGAATCGCAATATTGCCGCGTTTGTCGTGAATAGCATAACCAATATCGTAAACGTCACCCTGTAGTGACGCTGTTTCTGTGTCGATTGTTAGGATAACCAACCGATTAGCGACACCAGATTCAGCAGTAGTAGATTGTGCTGTCTGGTGTGACTTGCTTGAATTGTTAGAAAACATAAACCGATTACCATTAATGATTGAGTAAGTGTTGGATGCGAATCCCGAAAAAATGGAGCGGCAGCAACAGCTACCGCTCCAGACCATGCTACGACTGTAACGCATCTAGCAAAGAAGCTAGAGCGGTAGCTTTTGCCAGCTCTAGCCCACCGAGATTCGCAGACAGCTTTTTTTCGATGGATGCAACCAGATCGGCTTTGGTCAAGCCTTTAGCTCTCTTGGCGGGTCGCGCCTGTGGGATATACTCCAGACCAAGT
>Ga0102957_1000092_pt1 | contig 22197 bp, 37 predicted proteins | sample SalPon2_A_H2O_MG_2_FD_84517 | JGI IMG/M metagenome (GOLD analysis project Ga0102957, IMG submission 84517) | Salt pond water microbial communities from South San Francisco under conditions of wetland restoration - Salt Pond MetaG SF2_A_H2O_MG | ecosystem: Environmental > Aquatic > Non-marine... | reverse complement strand
TTTATTGAAGTGCATAGTCCCAAAATGCTTGTTACTAGTAAATTTAGGTGTTAAAAGTCTAGAAATCGGTATGGCTTGTTCGACTTTTCTATACATTAAACCAGACTGTCCTGTAGTAACACAAAAGAGTAAATCTACATGCTCTCGATTATGAAAATGATCTATAATTCCGTACCTATTACTGTTGTATATTTGACCGGGATCATCTCTTTCAGGACGATAATCCCTCCACTTAATGATGATATCTTCAGACTCATTTGTGAGTTCTGGGTTTGCATCTGTGTCTGGCTGCCACCTATCCTCATTCATGACCCAAAGAACTCTATAACCTGCGGAGCCGTAGTCATCACAACGCTCTCTAAAGTCTTTAGTAATAGCGTGGCTTTTTTGAACTTCTACAACTAGTTTTAACTCCTCTATTAATATATCGGCTCGCCGACGTGTTTTATATCCATTAGGAATAGGGATATTGATCTCGGTACCTACACTGTAATTATTAGCAAAATGACTAGCTAAATATAGTTTTAAATCATCATGCCAACTTTTAAACTGTATCTTTTCTACGTTTTTGTTAATCATCCTATGTTAAACTCATCTTCCAGAGTTTCAACATCATTTCCATCTTCAGATGGTGCATTACGCAACCTATCTAACAGCTCTTTCTGAGCGTCTGGAGTTGGACGAGGCATTACTTCGTCCATAGACTTTATATCTACAACTGCTTCTAGCTCACTTTCAGTCAAAGCGCGAGGCTTGCATTTTAGAGCCTGTAACTGATACTCAACATTGTAGGGAAGAGGTCCAGTCTTTACACGTTTAAAACAAATGTCCCAACCAGTTTCTGTATTTGTTGGGTCGCCTAAGTCTTCAGCAGCAGTAAGAATCTGCTCCCAAAGCTTTTTCTTCAGATTAATGACTTTAACCTGCCCATTGTCTACACACTGCATAGCGTAGCTCCAGCCACACTTCAGGTCAGGATAAAACTCACGAACCCAGTCTTTTTCTTTGTTGTTAAAACGTTCTTCGTTTCGGTCAAAGGATAAACACTCTAAAGGAATGTTCTTGTCGTTTTCACCTTTTACCCAGTACACGTAACGAGCGAGGACATCTCCTACGAGACGAACTTTGTTGTCTCCGTCGTTGTATTGATATGTGACGATGCTAGATTTCTGTGCTTCGCCTTTGGTTTGATTAAATGCTAATGCCATGTTATTTTCTCCGTTTGGACTTCTTCGAATAGAAAATGAAGTTTACCTTCCTCATCTACACTAAGTAGCCTGTTGTTGTCTATTTCTTCAAAAATTATCTCATCTTCAGGAAGAAGAAGAGTATCTATAGTTGTATCTCCTGTTGCTAAGAAATTAGCTAAATTTCTAGCTGCAGCAAGAGATATATACGTTCCGATTTCTCGTTCTGTATATCTGTAGGCGTTTTCAAAAAGTTTCTCAGGATTTACTAAGTAACTTTCGCCCGTAAAGTCGATATCAGAGTAGTTATACGCTGAATCATACTTATTCTTTGGTGTTGGTTTATACGTAATAGTACGCATAATATTAAGACAAGTATTTAAATTGCCTTTTGAAATTCTAAAAACTTTTTTCCAGTTGAATAAGAGCATTATTATACCAAATATTTATACTTTTGTCAAGAACTATTTTTTTATAGCTGTTTAATCTCATAACCCTGCTTCATATAATAGCCGATCCTATTTGAAGCTTGCTTTCTAGCAGTGTTTCCCTTTAAATGAATGTCAACAATTTTTGGGGATTTTTTGCCTTCGTCTTTTCTAATAACCCTACCAATAAGCTGTGTAAGTAAAGGGTCATTATTGATAGGAGTACCTAGGATAAGACAACTTAGATTATTTACTGAGATGCCCTCAGAAAAAATCGATTGAGTTCCATAGAGTATAGTCTTTTTACCATAAAGTATCTCATCTACCAAATCTTCACGTTGTTCGTGTGGGACTTCTCCAGTAACACAAACTGCATCTTCACCACTGAGCTCTGCGCATCTTTTTAGAAAACCAACTCGGTCACTGACTACTAAGACTTTGTGTCCTCTCGCTGCATAAGCACTTGCCAACATAGCGATTGTGTGCCTATATTCTTCATTGTTAGCGAGATTGTTCACTCGGGTCGCCCAAGGTGTTCTTGCTCCGTCCATAAAACGTATTTCTGAACGAAAAATATCGACCGAAGGAGTCATAAAGTTTTCCTTTGGTGGTTTGTACACATTTGGGCTAAAATAGTCACGAAATACAACGTGTTTGCCATCCTTTCTTTCTATCGTTCCTGATAGCCCAATTTTATAGCGACAGTAATTTGTGTCCAAAACTCTGGAAAAAGTTGGACTACTTACGTGGTGCATCTCGTCTAGTATGATTGTCCCAAATTCCTTTTTAATCTTGTCTATGTTTCGGTAGAGAGTCTGAGTGTTCGAGACAACGATAGGAGTATCCATATCGAAGTTTCCACTACCAATAATCCCTGGCTCAAATCCATAAACTTTCTTTACTTCTTTTGCCCACTGTGTACGAAGTGCCACTGTGTGAGTAACTACTAGGGTCTTTTGTCCAAGTTTTCCAGCTATGGCCAACCCCGTGAAGGTCTTACCCCAGCTTACCCAAGCATTAATAATTGCATTATCTTCTATGTCATTATAGACTTCTGCTTGGCTGTCCCTTAAATCATACTTAAATTTTGGGAACTCTATAGGCATCTTTATTCGTTTATCAACTATTTCATAGTCATCAGGAATCAAATCCGTACGACCAATAGGCAGTGTAACAAGATTTCTATTAACAATGCCCATGTTTTTAATTACAATAGGCGGGTCTAGGGGATTGGGAGCTGGGACTTTATAAGTAAGTTCTTTATCAATCTTACTTCTTAGCTCGTCTCCGCAATCCATATAGATTCGATTACTTAATACTGCTTTCATATTCCTAGGTCTACTCTTGCCATTATATATTTTTTAACAAAGCCACTTCTTACAATATCTACTGGGTCAAATTCAACTAATTCAAACTCTCCCATCGCTTTCAATATCCTTATGAACTGAGAAAGACCATTGTCTGATAAGTCACTTTGTCGAAAGTCTCCGCAAAAAATAACTCTACAGTTTTCTCCGATTCGGGTTATAATCGAGTCTAATTCATGTAAACTCATATTTTGACACTCATCTATTAATACTACGGCATCTCTTAATGTTATGCCACGAATAAATGAAGTAGTCATAAAATGTACTATACTTTTCGTTTTAAGTATTTCATAGGCATCGCCTCGCTGAAATAACTCTATACATATATCTTTATAGGGTTCTTCGTATACTGAGCTTTTTTCTTTTTCATTTCCTGGAAGAAACCCTATATCTCTAGTAGGAACTGCACTTCGAATAATTACTAATTTTTCTTTATCATTTTTTAGTATGTCGTCAAAGGCAAGATAACATGAAATGAAAGTTTTACCTGTACCTGCAACTCCATGTAATACTAAGTGTTTGTCGGCTTCAAAAGTTTTTAACTGATTCTTTGTAAGAGGTTCTATTTCTTGTAAACTTAAGTTAGCGGCTGATATTAGCCTATTTCTTTTTGCCATTATATTTTTCTCCGAGTATCTTTCTGATATTCTTCAGCATACTCGTATAACTTCCAAGGAAGCCCTTGATAGTAAAGTACTCCTGCCCAGGTCATACCATTTTCGGGAGGGCGAATAATTTTCAGCGGCTGTTTCTCTCCTTCCAAATAAAGAACACTTGCCACAACTTTTCTATCTATTCGTTTAATTTTTTTATATTTAAGTGGAACCATTGTTGTTTTATGGTAAAGAAAGGGAACTCCTTTACTATCTATAAATATATTTTTTCTTTGCTTTATCATTCCAGTAAAATCAACAAGGGCTTTTGTTAAAGGAAGAAGGTTAAAAGAGGTTTGTAGTCTTCGTATACCAAGAGTTTCTCCTGACATATTTTTATCGTCTACTACTTTACCATCTACAAATAACAATCCGTCCACTGCCTCCCAGTTAGAAGAAGGCAGTGGATAGATTGGAAAAGAGATAGTAGAAAGACCTCTAAATGTCACTACCATATAGTTTATCCCACTTGCCCATAGAGTAGTCGTCACCTATTTCAAAGTCGCATCCTACGGGAGCACCTGGAATACTGACACCTCTATCAAGTTGAACAAAGTGTTGTAGTTTCTCGCTATAGTGTTCAATCTCATCATTCGGGACTTCTGCCAGAATAGAGTCATGAACTAGAGCAAATATTTTTGATTTCATACCATGAGTTTTCATATAAATATTCATGTCAATTGCACCTAGAAGGTTAATATCAGAAGCAGTAGACTGCACCAGAAAATTAAGACCAGACCTAATTGTATGACTTCGAATAGCCTTATCGGAAGAGTCAACGTTGGGTAAGCGTCGCTTCCTACCAAAGTAACTATAAATGAAACCATTCGTTTCAATAAATTTCTCATTTTGAGTAATCCATTTTCTCAGGCCACTAAAAGATTTAAAGTAATCACTAATTACTTCTTGAGCCTCGCTTGGGCTGAAGAAAGAACCAGAGCTTTTTGTAACTTCTGAACTGATTTTTCTTGCACCCGCACCATACATAATACCAAAGGTAACAGCCTTAGCTGCCTGTCTTTCCACAGGATATAACTCTGCTACTTGTTCTACTTCGCAAGGAAGTCTAAATACTTTTTGAGCAATAGCACTATGAAAGTTTCCGCCAGAACGGAATACATCCATCAATGCTTTGTCTTGTGCCAGTACTGCTGCAACATATACCTCTGCAGTAGTCAAGTCCATTGCAACTATCTTTGACCCCGCTGTAGCTTTGATACAACCCTTAACCGAAGGATTGTCTCTAGGAAGCTGCTGCATATTTAGTTTACCACTAGAACTAAGCCTGCCAGAAGTTGTACTATGAAGATTGAAACCAGTACGTAAGTGACTATCTTTGTCCAACTGTGGTATGATTTTGTCCAGATAAGTATTCTTAATTTTGGATTTTTGACGTATGTCAAGGATAAGTCCTGGTACTTCCGAATCCTCGGCAAGTCTTTCAAGTACTTCCGCATCCGTTGAGTCTGCACCTGTTCCTGTTTTCTTGCCAGTAGGGGATAAGCCAAGCCAATCAAAAAGTAAAGAGCGAAGCTGTACTGTACTGTTTGGATTAAAAGGTTTTCCATTATATACCTCGAACTCGCTAACTTTAGGGTTTTCATAGAGAGTATTAATAGCTTTGTCTATGTCAGACTGCATAATTTCTTGAGCTTTATATAGACGAACTTTATCAAAAGGAACACCATTGTCCTGAATGTCAGTCAGGAAACGAGTGCCTGGTAATAGAATATTCTCATATACCCATAAGAGCTTTGGGTTTTGTTTTATCTTTTTAAACTTTTCGAAGATTAGAAAAGTTACTAATGAATCCATGGCAGCATAAGTTTTCATAACATCAAATGGAATAGACTCCCACTGAAAGTCACCTTTGAGTATGCCATGTTCTTTACGATATTGATCCATCCAATCATACATTGGTTTCTCATAGTCTCCGTATGGAGTATGTTTTACAGCCAATGTTTTCAGACCATGATTGCCTGGGACTTCGTTAATAAGATAGGATAGCAACATAGTATCTTCAAAACGAGGAAACTCGAAATTGAAATGATACTCGAAAAATGCCATATCGAACTTGGAGTTATGAAAGATTACAATCTTCTTACGAAATAACTCAGCAAGAAGACTTTCTGTAGTCTCGTCAAGGCAGTCTGTGTTTATGTACGCACCACGTTCGCCATCATAACATAAAGACAAGCCAAGCATATAACCATCACGAGGATAAAGTCCAGTAGTCTCTGAGTCGAGAGCAATGTACTCACCAGGATGGTCAATTGCAGCTTGTATAAAAGCATTAGCTTCTGCAGTATCTTCGATACCAAAAGCAATACTATCATCTATTTCTTTATCCAAAATTTCGCCACTAATGTACTTAATGATGTTAGACTTAGAGTCTTCCCAGGTACGCTTGGCTTCTGGTTTAAAAGCAAGCATAGACGGATTAATTACGGGTAGAAACTTTTTCTCTACACGCTTACCGGAATACTCTGTGACTGAGTTTATTTTGGTAAAGTACTTCAATGCTTCACTTCCAACGAGAATTACCCAGTCATAAAGACTAGGGTCAATATCAATATCACAATCTCGTTTTAGAACTTTCTTTATGGTAGGATTTGAACACAGTTGGAACTGGTCAAATTCAAAAGCATTGTCAAATTCTTTCTTGAAATTCGTTCTACTAGGTTTAGTTTCTACTAATGCAACTTTAGGCATATAATTTTTTCTCCAAACTTCTTACTTGGTTTTCATTCAATGCACCAGGGTCAGTACCTTTTAGGTGTACGTTTCTGGTTGTGAGACCAACTTTCTCGCATAGAATCTTTATTTCTTCTGCAGCTCTCTGCCCCGCATCGTCCCCGTCCATGAATATATCTACTTGTTCTACTCCTTGCATCTTTACAAGAGTTAGCTTAGCTTCATTGAGGTTCTGAGTGCCGAAACAACACACTGCGTTCCTTAATCCTTTATCATATAAGTTTAACACATCATAAACTCCCTCCACAAGTATTATTTTCCCTTCTCGTGCATTTACTTCAGGGTAAAGAGGTAGTCTAGCTCCTGCTGGTACAAACTTATATTTTGGGTCTCCATTCGACGTATGTCTGCCTTGAAATGCTACTATATTTCCAGATATATCTCGAATAGGAAACACAATTCTTCCTACAAAATCTTTTTCACTATTTTGGAAGGCTTCGAACTTTTTGTACGTTTCTGGTCTGATATTTCTCCAGTTACCTATATAAGGTATAGAGTTTGAAGGAAAAGATAAGCCTACAGTTTCCGCACGCTTCTGTCTAATTTTTTTCTTTAAAAGGTCTCTGCGTATTCCTAGCTGACTTACCTTCTCTCCAAACCTATAAAAAATATTACCTTTGTAACCACACGCAAAACAATTAAATACACCAGTAATCTGGTCTATACGCATACTTGGATTTTTGTCATCATGCTCTGGGTTTAAGCACGGTACTACAAAATCCTGCCCTTTTGGGGTGAAGTTAATGGATTGTTTTGCTAGTAATTCTTGTACTGTCATCTAATACTGGCTCTATTCCTAATAATTTTCTTGCTTCGTCTCTTACTTCTTCTGTTACTGCATGACCAAATTGTTCAGGGTCAAGCAGACTTTCTATAAATTCTATTAAGTCTTCTAACATTACTACTTACCTATGTGTTTTATATCATTGTTAGATATTACTTGATAAGCTCCTTTGTTATATGCCGGAGCAACAGGGTATTGTTTAGATATTTCTTTCTTGAAAAATTCTACCTCTGCACCCTCAATCTTCTTGTTTGATACTACAGATTTGTACTCAGGTGTAGAGCGTCTATAAGGAGCTTCTGCTGGTACATACTCTTCAAACTTACGAGCTGTTTTTCGAGGGCGTGGAGGTAGCTTTTTTCTTCTACGAGATAGAGGTCGATAAGAACTACAAGTGTAAACCATCATAAAAATAATCTCCAGTTGTCAAAAATATAGTATATTATACCGAAAAACAACTGGAGAGTCAAGAACTATTTTTTATATATCATCAATCTCTTCATCAGATTTTAGCTCAGAGTCCTCTCTTTCTTTGGGAGAGAGTGCAGCCTCTGGACCAATTCTTAAAGTCTCCCAGTCCATCTTTGAAGTAAAAGATTTCATGGAAGCAGACCGCATTTTTACACAATTGAAGGTGACACACGCATCTTCTTGCTCCCACGTTTCAAGGGCAAATGCAGCATCTGCCGCATCTAGAATACCTTTTGCAAAACGTGCTTCGCCTGTTGCGTCTGTCTGATAAGGAGAGAACACAGGTACTTCATATTCCTGTGCCATAGATTTGAGTGCCTTACTTACTTCAATCTGTTCTGTCCAATCGTATTGACCGCCTTTAGAGGGAAGATTGGAACGCCTTACTTGATTTAGATAATCCACAATTACAATTCCAGGTTTAATTCGAGCTACTTGTTTGTCCAAAGTAGCACGAATTTTAGGGAGAGTTAGTCCAGCATCGTAGACTACATCTAACTGCTGAGTCGGGAGAAGCTCATGGTTAGATTTTAAACTCGTATGTAACTTGTCAAAGTCTCTGTGGTTATGGTACTCTTTCAGGCGTTCCGAGCCTTCGGTGTAGCGATTAGCCCACCAAGAAGCAACTTTCTCCCACTCTACAACACTTAGGTTTTTCATTTTCAGTCTAGAAAATGGTACACCCGTTGCCATTGAACAACAGCGTTGAAGAATAGACCTACTATCCATTTCAATAGTAAAATAAATAGCAGATTTGCCAGAAGCTATCATGTTATTCGCAAGGTTAGAACAAGTAATAGACTTGCCTGAACCCCGCTTCCCGCCTACAAGAATCAAGTCTCTCGGAGAGAACTGAATCTCGTGGTCATAATCGTAATTAAGACCAAGCGCAACATACTTCTGTAAGTCTTCTTCAGATTCCCACAATGGAATACTTTGCATACTCTCATCTGGGTCTTTAATATCTACTTTATCTTCAATATCAAGAACAATCTGATGAAGCTCATCAATAGATTCTTCCGCATCATTAAATGCTACAGAATTATCTACATAGGTTTCGAGAGATGTGAGAATCTCTTTCTGTGCGTACTCATTCTTCAAGTACTGAAGAAGGGAATACGGGTCAGCTTCTACGGATTCTCCGTTCTGTATAGCATAGATTTTCTCTTTTGCTACAGCATCACGGACAGCGTACTGAAGGTCATCAAATGTAGGCAAATGATGATTCTTCTCGTTGTGCTTGTCTATCACATCATAAATGACATGAAATTCTTTTGGCAGGTAATTTCTGCGCGTAAGACTCCAGGTATCAGAATCCCGACACTCAATGACCTGCTTTATGAAAGCACTAGCTAGATTCAATCACATTTCTCCCGAACGCTAAAAAACGAGTGCAGAGGGTTACTCTACACTCGCCTCGAAGTCTAACTTACTGTGCTGCTTTTTCTTTCTTGGCAGCACCATCATAATCTGACGCTGTCAGACCACGACGAGTTAGCATAGTTTTAACACCACGAACAGTCTTACCGATTTCAGTAGCAATTTCTTCTACTGTCATTTCAGTAATGTTCTCTACGCCTGCCAAAGGATCTTCCTTAGTAGCAGACTTAGTTTCTTTCTGGCGAGGGATAGAAGCTATCGCACCAGAACGAAGCAGGGAGAGAGCCTTACCGCGTACAGAGGCTACACTGCGATTCATGGCTTCAGCAATTTCTTCAACGAAAGAGCCGTTATTAACCATATCTACAAATGCAACTTCCTCATCATCTGAGTAAGTCTTTACAGACTCTTTGACGGGGGCTGGCTTGATGTGACCAGTCAGTTCAAGGGAAAGTACTTTACCCTGAATCTGCTTAGCAGTAAACTGACCGCCTTCAAAAAGCTCAGCAATCTGCGCGTATGTGTAGTTACCGCTATTGTCGGTAACAAAAGTAGCAAGGGTATCAGCCTGTGAGTCGCTGAATGCTTTGCTATTAGAAGCAGAGGCAAGCTCTACATCAAAGCCCATCTTACGCAGTTTGCTAGAAACTGAACGAGATGAGGTTTCCAGGGTTTCTGCAGCTTCAACTACAGTAGCCTGAGATACAGGAGACTCGTCTCCTACGAAATTAGTAAGCGCGGCAACACGCTCTTCTGTCCACTTTGGAACTGCCATATTAATTCTCCAATAAAAATTGTTGTAAGTTATCAACTATTGTTATGCCAGATTCTCTGGCTTTTTTTGTTTTTAATGATTCTATACCGCTTTCATTCACTAGAATCGTTACATCCTTTGTAATGCTACTCTTTATATTGTAGCCTAAAGCCTCAAGATCTTTGTGCGCATCTGTTTTTGTTTTATAACTCTTTAACTTACCAGAGATGCAGACAGTTCCTTTGGTTGCTTTTTGTACTACTTTAGTAAACTTCCAGTTAAAAGGTAATCCCGCGTAGTAAGGGTACTCATGTACCACCCACTCTACAAGATTCTGAGTAGCTTTTTCTCCTAGTCCTGCAATTTCACACGTAGTGTGATTTATATGTTCCACATTAGTTACTGCTTGTGAAATCTTTGCAGAGGCAGTTTTTCCAATTAAAGGAATACTGAAAGCTGGAAGTAGGTCATTCAGAGTCGCAGACTTAGATTTTTCAATCTCGTCATACAGTTTTACTCCAAGTTTTTCAGAGGAAAGCAATTCACAAATAGTATCACAATCTAAAGTGTATAGCTCATTAATATCAGTAATACCTAGTTTACTGATAGTAGCTCCGCCTAGACCTTTGATTTTGAGTGTATTTGCAAAGTGCTGAATCTTTTTTGCAGATTGTGCTTCACAAGAAGGACTCCTACAATAAAGTAAATAGTTCACAACTTCAAGCATACTGTCACAAGAAGGACAGTGTGTTGGTGCTTGGATTTGTGTCATTTATATCTTCCTCTAATTTTGAAAGTATATTATACGGGACTATAAGATAAAAGTCAAGAGTTATTTTTTTAAAGCTCAAAAACTTTTTCAATCAACTCGTCTTACTACTCTTGGTATAATCTCCCCTGAGCGTATAACTTCTACTTGACAACCGATTTCAAGTTTCATCATTTCTATAAACTTTATGTTGTGCAGGGTGACTCTACTAACAGTAGCGTCCTCAATAGTAATTGGTTCCAAGATTCCTACAGGACTTACGACACCGCTTTTGCCAACCTGCCAGACTACATCATTAAGAGTTGTAACTACGCCATCTTTTTGTTCTTTTAAGGCGAACGCTCCTTTAGGATGATGTGCTGTCTTACCTGCCTGTAGAAACCTTGGATAGTCATTTATGCGATAAACTTTTCCATCTTTAGGAAATTTATCTGCATTGTCTGTTAGTACAGTTCTGAACCCCTGCTGAAACAGGTAGTTCATCTGAGAACTCCAAAGAGTTGTATTATTAGGAACCATGTCATACGCAAAGAAAGTTAGTTCTCTTTGTATAAAGTCGGATATAGACTTTAAGTTAAGCGCACCCGCTGCATAGTTTCTTGCATTAGGAATTGAACTAGGTGCTACAACTTCTCCAGTAATCTGTACTGTATTCTTATCACTTATTTCATTTGGTACTAAAAATCTTACTTTATCAGTTATCAACTGTCCGCGTATGCCATCACCTCTAGTGAGAGCCGCTTTTAGTTTTCCGCCACTATAAATGAGAGAGATAGCAGCTCCGTCTAGTTTATCAGTGACTACACAGTTATCTAGAAATGCTTTCTCTACTTCATCTATATCGAATACCTTTCGTAATGAATACATTTGATGTAGATGAGGGCAGCCGGACTTCTGTGAGTGACCTACACTTTCATAGTTAGCACTAAGTGCTAGGGCATCAAACTCCTTATCACTAATGACGGGAGTACCCTTATAGTACATTTCACTATAATAATCTAGAATTTCCATGCGTAAAGTTTCTCCTATAATTTATAGATATTATAGGCTATTTTACCTAAATTGTCAAGAATTATTTGTAGATATTCTGAATTAAATCTTTGAAGTGTTCCTCAATAATCTCTTTACTTTCAGCCAAGGAAAGTATCTCTACTAATCCTATAAACAGCTCTCTTGAGTTATTAAAGTCAATTCTCATAGAAATGCCTTCAGTACTAGGCTTCCATTCTTCTTCAAAGTCTAAATAATACTTTCGTAGGCTTAGATACTCTACTCCTCGAAAGGTTGATATTGTGAGACGTACTTGGTTTCCTCTGTCTCCATCATCATGTATGATTCTCTCATACACTTCTGGGGCTTCATGTAATTCCATAACTTATCTCCCATTCTTTAAAATGGCGGATAAAGGAACTACACTAGTGACACTCTGAGGTTTCAGTAGTCGATATGAATCCGTATCCCAGCAAAAGAAAAGTAAAGTCTCTGAAGTTTCCTTCGCTCGGCTCTTCTTATTTTGAATATACGGAGTAGTAAAGTCAAGAGTACAAACATTATACTTCAACTTGTTTGAGTTTTCACTTCTATAGGTAATAACTGCGTCCCCATAGTCAGTAACTAACCCTTTTAGTTCTTCTTTCTTCACGGTTTCTCCTTGAATTGCAGGTTGGCAAACTTTTTTACCGTTACTGTCTGTCAAGGTTAAACAAGTGAATGTAGAAAAACACTAGGAAGCCGAAACTTCCTAGTGTTTTAGGGGGGTTTACTAAATCAAGTATTTACTGCAGTTATAACTTTAGTAAAGTAGACAGCAGCTTTGCCAGTAAGTTTACTAACAATGTCTTCGTCTACTTCTTGACCTGCATCGGTGAGAGCAGATACAAGACTTTCGCAAGCAGCAGCTTTAGAGACTCTAGAGCCTCCTGCACTACTACCGGCTGATTTAGTTGCTGCTGTTTTCTTAACGTAAACACCAGCTTTGGTAAGAATCATCCGAACGCCATTAGGGCTTTCTTCGTATTCTTCGGCAATAGCTTTCACTATTTCCATTGAAGTTTCAGGGGTAGGGTCTGAATCTTCGTATGCAGCGACTACAGCCGCTTTTTTGTCGTCATCCCAAGCCACGATATTATCCTCCTATCGCTTAGTTATAAAAATATATTATATGCCAATTTTAACATGAAAGTCAAGAACTATTTTTTACATCCTAGATAAATCAATGTTATATTTTTCCAAGTGAGTCAGCTTTCCTAAATCATAAGCCAAAGAATTTGCATAGAATCCACCACTTCCCACACCTGGAAAGAAAGAGTCGGATGAATCTACTTCTTCAAGAACATAGATACTGTAACATTTAGAGCTATACTTCTTTTCATAGTCTGTACTTGCAAGCCCTGGCTTTGAACCACAATACTCTTTACTATATTCTTTTACTACTTTTACTGCACTATGATACTGTGCGCTCCATGCAATCTCACCTTCCTCAAAAGATTCAGCTACGCACTCTTCTGGAAGGTAATCACAACTACGTTTATCTTCTGCAGATACTACTCGTTGTGGTACTCCAATTTTTTCTATGAGACTTGTTACAAATGCTGGGCTTCTGTACAACCCCGCTGCAATAGCTTGAATACTATCTCCACGCAGATAGCGAGTTACTGCTTCCTGTATCTCATGATTCTGTGCTGGTTTGCCACGATTCTGTTGTCTTCGCAGCTTTTGATGTGCTACACGCTCTTTGTGTTCCTCAATAATACTATCAAGTCTTTTAGTATTATACGAGATATTTAGAATAGCACAGGCTTCTTTTTTAGTTATTGGTGAGCCACCGCTCTCTGGGTTCAGCAATTTTATAACTTTCTGTATGTTCGACGCTGTCAGGTTCTCGTAGTCTCTTTTCTTGACGCCTCTCTTCATTTTTAATTTTGTCCTCTAATATAAATAGTAAACAACAAACTGCGTGTGCTTCGTGTGGCATTCCTGTTTCTGGGTCTAACTTCTCTCCTGACATAAGTGCAAGTATATGTCTAAGAGCTGCGCCAGTATACCTACTTTCTAGGTTCTCTAGCTTTTCCCAATTATTCTCTGAATACTTCTCCGCTCCGAACCCTAATACTGAAGCAACTTCTAGTAGTGCTCTAGGCGGCAGTAACTCCGCCCGTGGTTTCTTCGAATCGAACTTCTTTCCACTTGAGGTCTTCAAGCTCACGTCTTAGCTCCCCTATAGTTTTTTCTAACTCTACCATATCTTTCTGTTTTTGCTCTAACTTGCAGTATGCTTCATATAACTGCTTGTTCATCTGTGCAATCATCCATTTATCTTCTAGTGACATTATTCATCCTCACTAAAATTACAATACCAAGGACCTGAGTCAGGTGCTTCGTACCACCATATTTCTTCTGATAAATTAGGGCATCTTACTGGAAGACTGTAACCATCTCCTTCCATAATCTCCCCACAATCTCTACACTCCATTACGCTTTCCTCGTTATTCTAGTATCATAGTCTGCAATCTCTTCGTCCCACCACTCTGGTTTTGGTCTGTGCGACCAGACGGCAAAGGTTGCTTTGTCTAAGTGATAATAGTCTCGATAAGCTTGAATTGGATCCTCATCATTTTTTAGAATATCTGGCATAGCTTGGGCAAAGGGAGTCAAGCCTACTGCTTCCATTTGAGTAGGGTCAGGTAGTTTATTTACTACTTCTGCAATAGATTTGTGTTGTTTGCCGTAGCGATAGTAATACTCATCATTCAAAGCATTGCCGTAACAATGCGTCCATTCAAAGTTATCTAAAGATGACCTTGCCCAGATTGTGCAAGGATGATTATACATCATAGGTAAGTACGGAGTCAAGGGTCTTTCCTCCGGCTTAAGATGTTTAATTTCTTTTTTTAAGTCATTAAGTTTATCACTCTCAGGCTTAGTCAGAGCGCGAGGTATAAAACCAAGATGCACATCTACCCAGATAGCTGTACAGAGTATTTGTGCTACTTCTAGTGGCATCTTTACTATGTGTTTGTCCACATGGTACTCTGCGCACTTGTCTATGTTTTTGTCCAGAACAAAAATGTTCACGCTTGTTAATCCTGTTTAAATAGTTTAGTCTAAGTTGCCTTCTTTTTCTTTCACAAACACTCATTACTCAATCTCGTACAACATATTGAGTTTATCCTCATACTCAGCCATATGACCAAGCTCTTGACATAATGTCTCGATAATATCAGGATGTTCTGCAACACCAACACGCTTTTCTAAAAGAATGGAGGCATTTAATTTATGTTTGTCAATCATACCTTTGAGGTACGACTCAGTAGCATCTAAAATTTTTTCTTTCATAGCTTTCTCCTATTTATTTTTGATATTATACGGAAAAATAGATATTTTGTCAAGACTTATTTTCCAGTTCAACAAGTCTCTCCTCTAGATTTTTTATCTTTTCTGCTAGTTTGGGATAATGCTTTGACCACTTTTCTTCCTTCTTTGCTACTTCAATATCATACTTATAGGAAAGGTACTCCATAAAGGCATCTAGTTTCTTTTGAAACCAGATACCCATACGAGTAGTTGAAAACCATTTGCCAAAACTGGAACCGATGGCTCCAGTAATGCAGGCTCTTACAATCAGTATAGCCCAGAATGTCATCGTGGTCTCACTGAAGAATACCCAAACATACGAACTGCTGCATAGCAAGCCCATATCTTCCAGGATGCAATCTTAGGTTCTGTAAGTCTCATGGCGTCAAGAAAAACTTTGTCAGCAGCTTTCTTCATCTTGCGCACATTTATCTCTGCCTGGGTTGCCTCTCTGATAGCTTTATAGAGTAGGTCATGCACTACTGCTGCCCTAGCTACATCAAATGGGGCGATGAAAGCCCAGCCTGCTCTTGGCACGGATGCCAGGTCAGTCTCAAACCCCGCTGCGACTGTGATAACTCCATCATCAGTCAAAGGTACACCAATTATTTGTAGTGCTTTTCTTTCTTCTTCCGTTAGAATATCAGTATCATACTTCAACTCTAAATCTAGTTTCCACTTACGTGGTGGATGGTAGGTGGTACTTAAAAGACCATTGAACCTGCTCATATATTATGCCCATTCGCTAACCCCTTCTATATTTTCAAGGCGTTTCATGAGTCTTTCAGCACGGTTTGTTACCTGCCGATGCCACAGACTGTCACGCCCTTCTTTAGAGGCTTCTTGCCAGTCTCTACGAGATATGGCGGCATTAAACTTTTTAAACTTAGTAAGACGAGGTCTTCCTAGGTTGAACATCATATTTACGAGTATTTCCTGTACTTCTCCTGGTAGCTCTTCCCAGTTGTCATACAATATTGTACACTCTGAAATAGCTAAATCCAAGTCATCTTCAAAACACAATTTTACTCGCTCTTCACTTACTTTTGTTCCTATCTCCATACCATCTTCTGGGTCAGAGTCTAGAATTAGATGCCCCACTCCAAATGTGGGCAATCCCAAGTGGTCTTCGTATATTTCATACTTGACCCCTTCATCAATTTTTAATGTTTCGTATACATTTTGTCTATTCATTTTCTTCCTCACTATAATAGTTTTCATACGCAAGAATAATTGCTTGCTGTTGCTGAATATAAGCACGAATGGAACTAATATTGAGTCCTAGATTGGAATATCCTTCGTCAGTAAGTGCGAAAAACACTACTGGTCGTCCGTCAAGTTTCTTTACTTGTTCTTCAAAATTCTCTGGTGTAATTAGTAGCCATGTTACTGGTAGGCTACGAAGTTCATCTGCTTTTGGCAGAGTAAGTGTAGGTTTTTCTACTGGTGCACTAATCACCTCTACACGTTGAGGCATAGTCGCACAACTACTGAGTAGGGTACAGCCAAGGACACTCGCTATTAAAACTTTGTGCACTTTTTGCCTCCTTTTCACTGTCTGTAAGCTCTGCACCACTTAGAAGTTCAAAACACCGAAGTGCCTTTTTTGATGCAGTATTTACTATTCTTTGTACTGAGTCTGGTCTTGCAGAGCCAAGTACTGCGATATCATGCTCTGCGAGTTTGTTTGCAAGAACATTGTTTTGATTGCGAATGAGTCGAAATTCGTCATTCACACGAGTTAATTCTTCACTGGCTCTTGCATAATCTGCTTGTATGCTTTCCAGTGCTTGTGTTTGAGTTTGTATTGCAACTTCTAACTTTGCATTGTTTTCTGTCAGAACAGCAATACGGGCTTGACTGTCGTTGTAGTACCAGTATCCGCCAGCTCCCATGAGAGCGATAACTATTAGTAAATATTGCATAAAATTTTATAAAAGGGGGTCGAGTTGCCCCGACCCCGCTACCACTTAAATCATGTACATAATGAAAAAAGGGATGATTACGACTGCTGCACTCTGACCGACTGCATACAGAGTTTCTTTCACTTCAAGGCTCATTTTTGACTTCTCCTAAGAAATAGATATAGTTACGGGACGCTCTTCCTCTGGAAGTTCTTCCTCCAGATTAATGCAAAGTAGACCCCTGTCCATATACGCTTTTGATAGTTTAATAAATTCACCTACTTTAAAATTGCGTGTAAAACATTTACCACTCAATCCTTTATAGATGTACGTTTCGTCAGGATTTTCTACTTGCTTTCGCGTTCCTTTTACGCTAAGTACACTTTTGTGTAGTGAGATTTCAATATCCGATTTATCCCATCCTGGAATTGCAAGTTCTACTCTGTAGCCCTCACCAACTTTTACTACGTTATATCTCGGATAACCTCCATCTACTGTACTTGCGAAGAAGTCATTCTCTAAGCGGTCAAACCCTAGAAAAAATTTCGGCAGGTCTGCCATTGACAATCTTTGATTTGTCATTGTATATCTCCTATTTTTCTGCACCCACAACGGTATGCATCATGAAGTCCTTTCGGCACTTCGTTAATATTACAAACGTGCCAAAACCCCCACGAATGAAGGCTTTGGCTGAGCAGTTGGGTAACAAGGTTCGCTCTGACCCCGCTTTAGCTTATGCAGCTAAAGAAAATACCTCATCATTGGCATTTATAAGTTTTGTTGCGTTTACAGTAGCTTCCGCACTGATTCTCCGTAAGTCTATTCTCTCGATAGTCGAATCCTAATCACCCCCAATAATAAGGACACTCTCTATAACTAGCTTGTGCACGGCTAGTCAGAGGAGGCAGCACGTTCTGCAGTTGTGTCCAGCTTATCAGCGAGAGCACCCTTATTGGTGGAGGCGGCGGGACTTGAACCCGCGTCCTACCTTGTTTTACTACTTACATCAACGAATTTGGTTAAGTCGAAATTACTTCGACTTCATACTCTGAAAAAGAGGAATACTCTTTATAGATTCTTTTAGTAGTATTGATTATAGCCCTTTGTACTTCTAGTCTTGATAAGTAAAGGTCTTTATCAATTTCATTGTTTTTATACTTTTCTGTTAGAATCCTCTGGGTTGCAGAGGCTTCTCGTATTTCTCTGTCTAATATTCTTCGTAGTTTTACGTTCATTAGCCATCCATATGTGACGGGTCAAATTTAGTTTCTTCTCTAATTTTTAAAGACAGTATAAGACGTTCTGCATGTTTTGTCAACCTTTTTAACCTCCATGATGCCCAAATAATTCTTAGTTTATTCATCTTGTTCCTCTGTAAACTCTATATAACCCTCATCTTCTAGATAGGATATACAGCTTGTTATTCCTACTCTCCTGCCCAGATAGTAAGAGTGTATTCCGCATCCAAGAAGGCAGAACAGAAAGATTGCATACATCATAGATTTCTCCTTTTTATTTACTACTTATTGTCTGAGACTGGAATGAGTCTTTTTTGGACAATATACTTCATTTTGGAAATTATAAATGATTTAACCAAAAATGTCAAGAAAAATTTTTCTTCATGTTTTCAAAAAATAATTCTTGACTTCGAAGCTCTCATCCGCTATAATATGCGTATGAAATTGAGATGGACTGAAAAAGAAAGAAATACGTTGCGCACTTATTACGGCACAATTTCTATGGAAGAATTACTAGAAAAACTGCCTGGAAGAAACGCAAATTCTATCTATAAACAAGTAAACTATTTAAGAAAAAGAGGGTGGACTTTTGGAAAACAAACAACTTGACTTATTTGACCAGCATGACCCATATATGCAAGAGAGAATGTACCACTTTGAAACTGGAGAGTACCCTTCGTATGTGTATGAAGTTGTAGCGAGTACAGGTACTACTGCAGAACAATTAATTGAAACCTTTGGTAAATCTTCACAGGAGCATTTAGTATAATGTCTTGGCACTACGCAGCGAAAAAATTTGAGGTAGGTGAGGGAATCTACGAGTATTCACTGGTAGAAGTCTTTCCGGGTTTGAAAGCTCCCACAACAAAAAAATTTGATACTATACAGCAAGAGTATTCACTGGAAGAAGTCTTTCCGGCTCACACAGAAAGAGCAGTCACAGTATATGCAGACTCTCCTGAAGAACTTGTGAAGTGGCTCCGACGAGCAGCAGATGACGTAGAAAAATACGGAGAGATTCATGATATTTAAAGTAGAACGCAGTAGCGACTGCTTTGGCGACCCGCCCAAAATTGAAAGCCTGAATACTTTAGAAGAACTGTTAGAGTTTGTAGAGAAGGTTGGACATTCAGTTATTATAACCTACAGACCAGATTTGAAGATAAAGAAACTAGAAATTTATGATGATTGGAGAGAGTAATGAGACATTTTTTATTAGCAGGTCTACTGTTTGCTCACGCAAGCACTGGACAAGAGCACTTTATGCACGACAGTATTGATGACATAATGGAGATTTCAAATCCTGCTTGTCTAATTAATGGAGTAATAAAAGCTACAGAATACAATCACGAAATTACTTACAGATATGTAGATAATGTGAAAATTAAGCCTGAGTGGTACAAGTGGGGAAAGGAATGTGAGCAGTTTAGCCACAACCATTTCACAGATTACGAAGTACCTGACTTGGATAGATTTCACTTAAATACAAGAGTAACAATTACTTATGTGAAAACTCGTGATAACTGGATTATACAGTCCGTGCTTCCTGGAGGATTCTAATGCCACATTGTGTAGAATGTAATTCAGAAAGAATCTATAGAGAAATATATGGTCAGACTTGGAGTGAAAAAGTCCAAGACTGGATAACAAATACTAAACCTGGTACGGTGGTTTACTACTGCGATGAATGCAGTCGTGTCTACCCTACTATTAAAATGGAGAAAGAATATGCCAACTAAGTTTTCACCAAGTGTACTCAAAGTAGATAGAGCTTCTGGTAAAAAGTGGTACGACCACACGTACATGAAATCTCAGTCTGTTCAGACTTTGATGGAAGCTATGGAAAAGGCTACTCCAAAGCGTAAGCAAAAAATTGCTGACGAACTCGCAAGGAGAGAAAAGCTTGCCAAAAGTAACAGTAAGAAACAATAACGTAGAAGCCGCATTAAGAGTATTTAAGAGGCAGGTAAATGAGAGTGAACTTCTTCTCGAATATCGAGAGCATCAATACTTTGAGAAGAAGTGTACTCGAAAGAACAAAGCAAAAGCATCTGCAAAGGTGAGAGAGCGCAAAAGACAGGAAAAGAGTAAATGAATGTAAGACTTGTTGGAATCACACAGCCTGTAGAACCTGGTACAGCTAACGATTTAGTTGCCTATGCTGCAAGAGTGAGCAATCCTACGAATCAAAATAATACTGCAACAGCTCCAAAATTATTAAAATATTTGATGGAGCATCAGCACTGGAGTCCATTTGAGATGGTCTCTCTTACTATGGAAATTAAAACTACGCGTGATATTTCTCGTCAGATTCTAAGGCATCGTTCTTTTTCGTTTCAGGAGTTTAGCCAAAGGTATGCAGAGGCGACTGAGTTTGAAGACCGTGAGTGTAGATTGCAGGATGAAAAGAATCGTCAGAATAGTATTGAAACTGACAACCAGGACATTTTGGAGTGGTGGGACACAGTACAGAGAAATGTTATCTGGGCTGCGAATAATCGCTATACAGAAGCTCTCAAAAAAGGTATTGCAAAAGAACAAGCACGAGCACTTCTACCTGAAGGTCTTACTGGCACTACTCTTTATATGGCAGGTACCTTGAGGTCGTGGATTCACTACTGTCAGTTGAGGTCAGCACATGGCACTCAGAAAGAACATATGCAGATTGCTCAAGAATGTTGGAAAATAATTTCTGAGCACTTTCCTGATATTTCTTGACTTATTACCCCTTTGTCGCTATAATACTTGTTGTAAAAAGGAGAACCAATGACAAATTTTGAAAAAGTAGCACAATTTATGATAGCTTGCGACCAGAAGGTTGCAGAGACCCCGCAGATACCTGATGAGTTTACCACTTCATTACGACTGTACCTTATACATGAAGAAGTACATGAGTTAGTAGAAGGTATTCGCAATCAAGATATTGTAGAGATTGCTGACGCACTTACTGATATTTTGTATGTAGTTTACGGAGCTGGACACGCTTTCGGTATTCCACTTGACAAATGCTTTGATGAAGTACAACGTAGCAACATGACGAAGGTCATGCCCGACGGAAAGGTACTGAAGAATGCTGAAGGTAAGGTAATGAAACCAGACACCTACGAAGAACCACAGTTGGAGAAGATACTAAATGAAAGAACTTTATGACCTTATTCATAGACACGAAGAGTTGAAAGACCAGTACGCGTTGCGAGGTAGAATTCTGGAGAAAGCACTCAGAGACCTACAAAGCGCAAAGGTTGCACTAGAGCAACGCACTCCACCAAAAATTTCTATAGTTAGCGAGTTACTGAATCGCACAATTACTGCACTTGGAGAAGATACTAAATGAGAACAACTGAGATTCGTTTAATCCCCGCTCATGCCCAAAGTGATTATGATTCCTACTATGTAGTAGAGTTATATGAAAATGATGAGTATGTTAGCACTGTCGAATGTAAAGGCAAGAGTTTACATTGGTGTAGGTCTATAAGTGATAACTGGGCAAGCGGAGTAATATCTGTTGATAAAATACAGATGGGTTTTACATCTAGGTGAGAAAAATAATACTTGTGTTCTGCCAAAAAGTGTGATAAAATATTACAATAATTTGTAAACAATAGAGTCATCTATAAAACCTGAAGATGAACGAAGGTTAGTTCGAAGATATTTGTGCGATAAGCACTCTCGAAGCGGAAGCGAGAGAGAGTGCGTACCCACAATATTATCGAGAGTAGTATCGAGTTCATCGACAACTCCGAAACATTCCCGTAATAATCATATACAAGGACATTGGTCGTTATGACCTTGTAATCAAATACCTACTAACGACTTGTAACAACACAAACTGACTTTACTCAAAATTCGTTCTAAGTCTACGTAATTACCGCCAACCGCAAAATCTCTAAGCTACGTCAAATTACCCCAATTCTTTAAGGTATTCTTCCATACTTATATTCACAATTCCCTTTATTGGTTTCCCATAATTTTTTGCAACTATACGTCTGATTTTAGCATCTTGGACTGTGGGTAGGTAATTTTTTAGAGATGGAAATGTAGGTTGATAGTCTCTGTGAGTTCCATAGTTCTCTGTGTTCGTATAGACGTTTTGTATATGACCTTCTTGCATGTCAAATCCAATTAAATCTATATGGCTATAGTTCTGTTCTAGTG
>Ga0102957_1000085_pt1 | contig 23436 bp, 31 predicted proteins | sample SalPon2_A_H2O_MG_2_FD_84517 | JGI IMG/M metagenome (GOLD analysis project Ga0102957, IMG submission 84517) | Salt pond water microbial communities from South San Francisco under conditions of wetland restoration - Salt Pond MetaG SF2_A_H2O_MG | ecosystem: Environmental > Aquatic > Non-marine... | reverse complement strand
TAAAAACATTAATCAAATTAGAATCTTTAATTAATTTAGCTGTTCTATTGTAAAAATTAGCATATGCAGGAGCAATTCCTTGATTAGTACTACCTTGCTTTGAATGATGGTAAGAAGAATCTTTTTCAATGTCTTCATTTTGAATTAAACAAACATTAGAAGAAATACTTAAATTTTTGGTTACATTTATATTTGGATCAATTGACTTAACAATTTGAATTTCTTCAAAAAGTTTTTGTGCATTAATCACGCAACCTGAACCAATATGAGCAGGTTTATTATACACAAGACTAGATGGTAATTGATGTAATTTAAAAACTTTACCATCGTCTCTTACAATAGTATGGCCAGCATTAGGGCCACCATTATATCTAATACAAATATCATGTTGATTTGAATTGATTAAACCAGCAGTAATTTTACCTTTACCTTCATCGCCATATTGCAAACCAACAATAGCATCTACATTCTGTGTAAAAATCATTTATTTCCTTTAAAATAAGTTAAAATATAATAATTAGAAGATTTTAAATTTTCTAATTCAGATTCAGCAAGAGGCGGGCAAAGATAAATTTGCTCAGTTTCGTTATCTATACAAATTACAAAAGCAGAATAATTTTTAATTAAACTTTGTATAGTTATTAAAGCTGTTTTAAATCTTTTTTCTTTTTGTAAAAGAAGAGTGCTTTTTAAATATTGAAGCTTAGGCTTTTCTTTTAAAAAAGAAACAAAATCAATCATTTTACATCGCCAATTAAAGTTCCAACAATATTAGTAAAAGCGATGCAAGTAATTGCATAAACAAAATTTTGTAAAGAAAAACCATGAAAAAATATAGAAGAAAACAATCCTATCCAAAAACTTGTGCAAATCATACAATCTAGCATTTCATTTAAAATATCAGATTGATGAGAAAGCCACAATGCAGAACTTTCAAAAGCTTTGCTATGTACAATAAACCAAGTCAAACCATATACAAATAAATAATAAGTAATCATATTTTTATCCTAGTACTTGAGCTGTTAGAAATAACAGCTAAACTGTTGTTTAAAGTTTCGATGCAGGTTTCATGAAAATCTTGTGCGTTATCTAAAAATTGAGCATGATGCTCAAAAAAATAATTATTGTACTGATCATTCAATACAAAAATAATTAAAGACCATTTTCTATCATGAAACTGAGAGTTAATTACAGCAGAATATTCTTGAAGAAAAATATTTAATTTTTGATTGTATTCATTAATTAATTCTTCATGTTTATGAGCTCTTGTTATATTTTCTTCAAAAAAAATTTTTGGAGACATAAACATATTTAGTTGAATTAAATAAAGTTTAAGCAACTCATCAAATTCTTCTTCAACTTTTTTCTTTAAGGTAGAGTATAGAATATCCTGCGATGTCTTTAAACGGGTCTTCAAGGTCTTCAGCATTATTAGTTGCAATCCTTTGGAGCTTGTCAAGCACTCTGGTAACATAGAGTAAAGAGGAATAATCTTCCGGCATAACGCCATTGGGGTAAAGTATTTTTAAAATTTCAGGAGCGGAATTATAAGCTGAACCATATTGTTCATTTTTAGTTTTTAATAAGGTTGCTAAGCTTGTAGCAATTTCAAGAAACTCATTTTGCATTTAAATATTCTCTTTCAAAAGCATAATTCATATTAAAGTGTATTCTTTTTAATTCAGAAACTGGAGCTTCAAGTAATAATTCATTACAAAGCTTAAACATAAGTTTATAATCATTATTTCGGTAAGCAACCATAGAGCATTTATCTTTTAATAACCATTCATAAATAGAAGAAGTTACAAATAAACAATTGGTGTCAACTTGTTGATTAAAATTAATTAATTCAATGAATTTATAAGCTTCTGAATATTTGTTTTTATTGTATAAATACTCAATTAAATAATAGTAAATTTCATTTGTTCTGTTTTCATTTATAATTAAAGCTTTAGGTAAAATATTTAATGCAGAAGAAAGATCGTTGTTATTTAAATAAATAACAATTAATTTTAAACAAGATACAAAACGTTCTTCTGACCAACCATTCATTTTTATTCTATTTGAATACTCTTGTTCTGCAAGTTCATATTCTTGAGCAGAGAAATAAGATTGAGCTAAATAAAATTGAGATCTAGTGTCATTCGGATTTCTAATTAATTCATCTTTTAAAAGTTTTGCATCATGCAAATATTTTTCTTTTAAAGATCTTCCTTTAGATTTACCGCCTTGGTTAACATGCGAAAGTATATAAGTTTCTTTTTTATTTAAATTATAAACAGAATATTGTTTTTGTGCTGTTAAATAATTATGAACAGGTGCATTCCAGCGCCAACCTAAATTATTATAATCTTTAATATTAATTAAAAAAGGTACAGAATATTCTAAATCAGCATATTTCTTAATAATATAGTAAGAATCATAAGTTAAATTATTAAAATTAAAATCATTAACAATTAATTCTTCATCAGCATCTATAGTTAAAAAATAATCTGCTTTGCCAACAGCTAAAGTTAAAGCTTGTTGTCGATTATAACCGAAATTGACCCACTCACGTTCATAAATTTCGCCGGGTATTTTTAATTTACTAGTAACAGATTTAATTTTATCAACAGTATCATCTTCACTACCAGTATCTACTATTAGATAATAATCTATTACACTCTTTAAACTATTAAATAATCTTTCAATATTAGAAGATTCGTTTTTTACTATCATATTTAAACAAATTTTGTGCATATTTTTTCTTTCTTATTTATAATTTTGAATTAAATCGTATACAAATCTTAAAGCTTGCTGTTGATCTAAAGTATAAATATTATAATGAGCCAAATTATATTCTAGATCTAATTCAAGCTGATAAATTATATTTGAAAAAGCTTCTTCTGGAGAAAACATTTCTAAATATTCAAAAGACAATTTAAATTCTTGTTTAAAAGTTTTTAAATCTGTCATTAAATCATTAGAGATAGTCTCAATTACATTAATTACTTGACTCTCTAATAAGTCATAAAAATCGTCATCACTCATGATTTGAAATCTTATCTAATTTTTCGCCAAGCTCATTTAATAAATTAAGATATTGCTCATATTTATTTAAATAAATATCTGGGATTTGGCTAGAACCTTTTCCCATTAAATCAATTTGAGCTAAAGCGTGGTTAATACGTAACATTTGATCCAATAACTGGACTTGCTCAGGTGTACTGTAGTGCTTCAGGTGTTTCATTTGGAATTAATCTCGAAATTTCTAGATGTGCTCTAGCTAAAGAAATGTTGTGATAAATCTCTAAATCTTTACCTAAGCGGCTGTGATAACCTACATAAGGTAAAGGTGAGTCTTGATAAAAAAAGCATAAATCAATATTCCTACTATTATTAATATTATAATGAGAAGGAAATGATTTAGTAGTAATTAAAGCGCGTATATCATTTGGTAAAAATAAATTAATAGCCAAGCTATTCATATTATAAATACGCACAGTAAAAGGTGCTCTTACAGATAAATCACATAAACTAAATAATAACATAATCAAATACTTTCGTAAGGTAATTCCTTCCAACCCTCTGTTAAATAGAGTATTGGGCCGTACATTTTACAAGGAAGAATATTCTCTAAAGCTAAATGCTTGTTTTCAACGGCGCCTTTAATTAACGCCTCTTCATCATAAGCATAATAACCATCTTTTAAAGATAATACTCCTGCATAACCATTAATATGCTTTTGTATATCTTGAAAAGAATTAATTTCTACTACATTAGTAGAACCTTCAACATCATACAAAATAGCAAGCATACTTAATAACCTTAATTCGCGGCGCCAATATTATTTTTTCTTTTAACGATACTATTAATAATATCAAAACAATCTATTACTTCTTCTCTATCTACTTTTCTTACATCTAAAACAACATTATTCTCTAATAAACTTAATAAAATAATCTTATTACTAAGACTATTAACATTATTAAAAGCTTTAAGCCATAAATCAAAAGTCATAAGTACCTACTTGGGGATAAAGGGGGGTTAAAAAGTACCCTTGTATTATTTTTATGCTTTACGCAACAAAAAAGCGCCGTAAAAGGCGCTTAAAAGGAAACTTTTTGAGGAAATTTGGGGAGCAAAGCCAAAAAGGATTACGTAATAAGGATTGCACTGTAAGGGTGCAGGTCTCCTTACATATTCCCTCTTTATTCAAAAGGTTAAAATGAGTTTAAAGAGCTATAAATAGGTCCCCCTGGCGGGGGACTAATGCCCCCTGGCGGGGGCCACTAATTCAGACTACTACAAGAAAAAGTATATTTCAACTTTTCTTGCAAATAAATTAAAATAACTTACAAGTAACCGTAATTACTGAAGATTATCTTAATTTAAAGTAGCCGAATCACCACTCTAGGCAAAGGTTTTAAGTTTTTTCTTTACCTTTAAGGCGCGGAAGAACAAAAGTGCGATTAGAGCTCTTAACAATTACTTTTCTAGGGGGTAAACACTTTTCTGTTTTTCCCCGAAAGCGTGATTAAGAACCCTAACTACACTTTTTTAGCGCGCCTCAAATATCTTTCCAGTTTTCCAGATCCTTACCAATAACCTTACCAGTAAAGATTGTACCTGATATTAAACCAAACAAGATGCTTAGCTTTATTATATCAGGGGAGAGCAACGTATCTCCAAGACCTACACCTGTAATGGTGAAACTTAGTATCAACGAATAGCCAATAAATAAGTTCCACCCTACCAGCATTACTTGTGCTTAACCTCGTACAAGGTGCCAGTGTGGTCTTCGTTCTGGATAAAGACAGCATACTTACTATAAGTTTTAATCAGATAGTAAGTGTCTCCATTGGAGCTAACTGTTGCTTTGAGGAAAATTTGATCTGCGGCTCTCTGACAAGCAAGAAAGCTTTTTGCCTCGATTGCAGAATAATCTCTGCCTTGAGCGCAATCAATTTTCTTTATCATTTCGTTCAAAGGAGTTGGCGGCATTTTTAGCTGCTCTCTGAGAGCAGTGCGCAGGCGATGGTTCACTCTTTGCTCCCAATTTTCCTCCTCGTAGACTGCATCGTCCTCATCCTCGCACTCACGCTTGAACGCAAGGATGTTCTCCTTGATGTTTTTTTTAGCCTGGTTGACTCTCCTCATGGGGAAGGTTTCAACGGCATTGACGACATTAATCAAAAATGTTGCAACATCAGGATAGCAGGAGATGATCTCCTGTGCGTTGCGATAGGCGAGGTTGAGTACACGAAGTGTTTCCTCATTGGTTTGTGGGTCCGCAATCTCTTCAAGGACGCTGCGAATTGTGTCAAATTTACTCATTGGTGTGCTCCTTTCGAGCATCTTGCTACATATTCTTTAATGTAGCGGGGAGAAGTAAGCCTGGTTAGCATGATTGGCCAGGCAAGGAAAGTAAGAAGTGCGGCCATAATAATGCCCCAAACTCTAGTTGAAGTTGGAGCGTTCGCTACGATGAACTCCCAAGCGATGATGCTTGAGAAAACAACTGTGATGAAGAAAGAGATCTCAATGTACGCCGCGAACATTATTTGTTCTCCGGACATACAAGATTGTACTCTTTGGTAGTCTGAAGCCACTCCCGCTTATAGCGGTAGACTGACTCGTAACAATTATACTTATCATCAGCGTTCTCGATGTCAAAACAAAGGTCCTCTAAGAGGTTAATGCTTTTGGCATTTTCTCTTAGATCCTCCCACAACTGAGAACAAGAAGGAGCTGGTGTGGGCTTAGCATCAGTCACAGCGCTCATGACGAGTAAAACTGTAACCACTGCAATCAATGAGGGCATCAACCACTCAAAAAGAAAATCTCTCATTTTTTACCTCGCAACCAAGTTGAGGAAGGAAATTATGATAAGCATTGCAAAGAATTTATCTTCATTCATTGCTCAGTTTTATCCCATTGCTGCTTCATCGCAGTAGCAACGTCTTTGACTGTAGCATGATCTTGATCTTGCAATTCCTCAATAGTCTCAGAAACTTTGTTTCGAATGTCTTGAGATACACTTTGAACAAGTCTGTGAAACTTATTGTAGAGCTCTACGTTCAACACACAGAGTGAAGCTAGCGCCACGAATGGCACTAAGAATATGTAGAAGAAGTAGTAGATCAAATCAAGTATTGGTGTATACTTGATTATCAAGAACAAGATCATCAGAGACAAGAAAATGCGAGCCCAAGGACCAATCGCATCCAAGTCCCGTAGTGCCTGTTGCGTTAAGGCGTCTCTCTTGTCCTCAGCCATTGTTCTTTAACCCGGCTAAGAAGTTTTGGACCTCCTCATAATTGGAAGTCCCAATGTAGAGATGCACTCCCCGGTAACCGTTCACTTCCACCCGAGCATCGTAACGTATGTTAGCAGGAACACAGTTCTCTAACGCTTCAGCAAGACGCTGGAAGATAGTCTCGTGGTCGTTGCTGCGACACATATTGCCGTATGTGACCGTACAGGGGATGTACTCCCCCTTACGTAAAGAGATCTTCCAGATGGACTTAGTCCACCTGTAAAGCTGAAGGTGGGCCCTGACATCGGGATGGATCGCATCCCAAGTCTGCTGCACGTGGGTTGGGACCTCAGGTGAGGTCGTTGTTGTGGTTGCGGGTGCAGGCCGAACTACCTCGGCCACAAAGTTGTTTGTGCTGTTGTCAGACATCTCGTCTCCTTAAAAAAGCACGTGTTAGGTAATGGTTGGACAATACCTTTGAATTAATTTTTTACAAGCTTCCAACTAGCTTATGAACCAACAAGTCAACACGACTCATCAGGCAGGTTTCCCTGCTAACAACCATTTACATGGAAAGCTTCGATTACTCTAAGCTTTTACGTTTTCGACCCCGCCGTAACGGTAGGTCTTGCTGGTTAATAGATGAAAGCAGTCAAGACCACCATCTTGACTTTTGTGGCACTGGTTTCTCCAACCAGTGCCGATCATCAATCGGCCACCATTCTGTTATTGGTTGGCGGCCTCCAACTAGTTCAGTTGAGCCTGCTATTGAGCTTTCAAGATGACTAAAGAAAACCACTTTAATGACTTCAAGCTTGCCGTCGACAAGCTTTGAAACCACTTCATGGTCATTGCTGATTTTTACCACGTCGATAAGCTCCCCTTCTTTAATCCCTGTCTCACAGACAGGGCAGTCGGGGTGTTTTAGTTCGTCGTGAGTCGAGCAATAGTTTTTTTTTGCCATCATCTTTTGCCTTTTAAATAGCAGACTTGCTGGTTAACTTGTTTTAACGGCCACGGTTACCTTGCTAACAACCATCCGCCGTAACGGTAGGTCTTGCTGGTCAATATTATCGTCGCAGGCCCTTACAGCCTACGGGTTTTCCATTGTCGTCTCGGACAAGCTCCCCAGGTGAAGTGACGTCATAGCGAGTGCCTTGAAGGGCACTCACGATGAGCCCTGACGTAATATAAATCACGTCATTCTGAGGTGCAGGGAGACCTTCGATCTCCCCATATGTTGCGGTGTAGATGTCAATGCCATCTACGGTGCTATCGAGGTTGAAGGACGTAGCCACTCGGGCTACATCTCCCGATGGAGGGACGGAGATCACGCCGCTTTCCGCAGTGTGAATGTTGATGGTGTGAGGGGTAAGGTTGACAAAGTTTGTAGTCATGACGGCTCCTTTTTATTTTTTAATCTACTGATAGATCACTTTCGTGACGCTATCAGTTTTGGCGGTGTTGGCCTTAAGGGCTGCTTTGCCTTCTTCTGTCGTTAGCCAACGACGCAGGATGGTCTCGCAATGGACTGCCTTAGCGCGGTCCAGTACGAGAATTTGGTGGTCGTCAGTTCCACTTTCCTCGTTAAGAGGAGTGAAGCTGACAACCAGCCCATTGGAGGCGATTGCCTCCAGCCTCCTCCTGACTGGGTTATGCACCCAGTCTAGGTAGAAAAATGGGTCTTCCCCTTCAAGGGGAGACCAGTCGCAAACTAAGATGGACTGGTGCCTGAGCACCAGTCCTGCTTGACCACCAACGTTATTTACGAGGTGGGAGTAGAGCGCCATAGCTGGCACCCAGTTGGGGATGTTGTGGGTGTTCATTTTATTCCTTCTTGAGGATGAGGCTCAAGGCCTCTAACAAGGAGACGTACTCGACGTCTCTCTGCTGGATGAGGTGTTCGGGATCAAACACCTCTACTTCTCCGACATTAGACATGTTGAAGAGAAAAGAGATTGACCCTTGACCCACACGAATGGAGAGAGCATATTTGCCTTTCTCTACTTCGCATAGGTTTGAGGCCCCGAGCTCTTTTTGGAGCTCAAGGAGGATGGAGGAGATCATTTGATCTCCTTCGGGCTGAACGCCAAAGCGTTCTTTGACCACTCCCCCGAAGGGTCGTCATCAAACTTTGGCATGGATGGCCCGGAATGGACCGTCCAGACCGTACCTCCGAAACAAATAACTGTTCCGGACTTAGTGCTGCGGAAGGGCTCATTCCGGACCACGATAGGCTGCGGAGGTCTCCCCTCCCCTCGAGAGAAGAGGGTGCGGGGCTCGGAGGATAAATCCTCTGAGCCCGTTTTGGGCCCCCAGAGGCGGGTGACCGCCTCACCTGCGAGGGGGTACTCATGCACCCCATCTGGGCAACCTTTGGCTGCCCACTGGTTGAGGAGGCTCCGAAGAGCTTCCTCGTTGAACTCGTCACAGTGCGTGACGAAGTGTCTGCTGCCCTCAGGGGGCAGGTTGATGTTGTGCTCAGCAAAGAAGCTGAGCAAGAAGGCCTCGTTAGCCGAGGCCATGTTTTTAAAAGGAGCCATTGCGGTTCCCTTTTCTCCCAACAAGGGGTTTTGGGTTAATTGAAAGTGGGCCCTCTGGGGATTGAACCCAGGATCTCCGGTTTATGAGACCGGTGCCTTAACCAACTTGGCTAAAGGCCCAAATGTGAGAATGGGTTGTCTGGGGCTCGAACCCAGGACCTACGGATTAAAAGTCCGCTGCTCTACCGACTGAGCTAACAACCCAAAAACACACCAAGCAGGATTCGAACCTGCGACCCACGGCTTAGAAGGCCGTTGCTCTATCCAACTGAGCTATTGGTGCATAAGCGCCCATTATTACGTCCGGAGCCAGACGCCTCTTTACTATGCCACAACTTACACCACACATAGCAAAGAGAAGTTCCTCTCCTCCCGAAAGGAGTAAAAAGAGGAGAGGAGGGTGCTCCCCAACACCCGAGTACCGTCAGCCGGGATCGAACCGGCACACCCGAAGGCGGGAGATTTTAAGTCTCCTGTGTCTACCTATTCCACCATGACGGCATGGTGCTCCTGGTTAGGAGTGGGAGGGGGGCCAGAGGTTAATATATTTCCTCTGGCTCAAGGAATTTTTCTATCTCCCTAATGATAAAGGGGGCGATAAGAATGAATGTGATGATCCCCAATAAAGGGGACCACATGGCTAGCTTGATCCAAGCGGCAAAAGCCGCGAGGGTCGTAAAGGCCGCTAATAGGACGAAGGTCACAAACGCGACCTCTTTGAGATATCTTTGCACGAGTTACTCCTTTCGTGCAAGTAGGGGTAAGGTGGGGGAAGAGCCAGAATTACTCTGACTCCTCCCAATCGAGGAGGCAGTTGTTGCACTGCGCTCCCCAGACAATGGAGTTGAACGTGCGGCGGATGATCCAGAACCGCACGTTCAGACTGTGGCATTGTGGGCACATAGTATTTCCTCTCATGTGCGATAGAGGGTGTTGTAGACTGTTCAGCACATCAATTAATGATGCCCGCACTCACCATGGACGTCGAGGTCCTGGGGGAGGTCTGTCGAGTGCTTAGATTCCCTATTAAAACTCTTACAAGCTGCGGAGGCTTTTACTTACCCGGGATCCGCATTCTCCTAAATTACTTTAGAAGTTTCTGCCTTTTACGGCTTTGGTCATGTTGTAGACCACGGCTGCATTTCAGCTTTGCCGTTCTCCCTTGCCGCTTTTTCAGGCAATGATCTCGTCCCCCAACGCTCCTCTTGACATTTATAAAGGGATTTCCTGTCAAGATTACTCTTTCGAGAGAGCGCAAGTTCCAACTCTTGCTATCAATCTAGGTGCTTTACGCACAACCTTTGAAAGGCGATTGACATTGCCCGTCCCCAACCTCGTGGAGGTGGTCCGTATCTGGGGACTTAGTGGTGCGGACCGGAAGGTTGCAATAGGGATAAAATCCTTATTACCCCTGGCTTCCCCTGGTACCACACCGGTGTGCAGTGCTCACTATAAAGACCAACTCCCACTGCACTTTGGGTTGGTCGGAGAGGGTGGTTGAAAAGTACTAGGCTGGGCTGATGCCCATTTAAACTGACCTAATATTTCCAACCCCCCTATAGAGAGATCGCTCTCTCCCATAAAAACATTATCTGCAATGCTTTTATGTTTTTGCTACTACACTACAGAATAATCTGCAATGAGTAGCTTTGGTGCGGACGAGGTCTATTCCTCTTACGTCTTCCGACAGCCCGCAGCTCACCCCCAAGACCTCTAACAGAGGTCCTGAGGAATTTAGAAGCTTTAAAACGTCTCCTTACTAGAGGTAAAACCTACTAGAAAGAAACGGTTGGACCAACCCCCGCCTGAGCGGGGAGGTCTGTCGGCGGACCCAGCTTAGCTCATGAGAGCCTTTAGCTGGCTCATCGGGTCGGTTTTAGCCGTCCACCCCGTGTTGGAGGTCGGGTCTTCGATCACAACGGTGATCTTCAGACCCTGGCTAGTCAGGGTCTGAACCTGAGCGTAGAGCTCGGGGCTCAACGCTGAGGTACGAATCTCAGCCTTGGACATTGTGCCCTTGGCCGATGTCGAGCTGTCAATGGACAGCTCTGAATCAAGGCCCTTAGCCGCGAGGGCAGCCGAGGCTGCGATTAAGGCAGCCTTGGAGTTAACAAATGCCCCCTCAATAAGAGGGGTGGGGGTGGGGGTGTTCTCGTTAGCCATGACGGCAACTCCTTATAGGAAGAGAAGGGAAAAGGAAGGTGTGTCTTGTGACTCACCACCACTATCTCTCTTTCTGCCGTAGGCGTGCGTCAGCACACCCTCCGAAGGAGGGAGCCGTTAGGCATAGGGGCCGCTAGGCCCCCCGACAGGGCTCGCCCCTGTCGAAGACAGCCGTTAGGCGGCAACCGTTAGGTTGCTCCAGCGGAGCCGTTAGGCGGAGCGGAGTACGACGCCGCTAGGCGGAGTACGGGGAGCGGAGTAATATCAGACGCAGCTGTCAAACATTACTATGAATATTTCTATGTTATTAAGAATCATTCCACAGATCACCAAGATCAATTTGAATCTCATCGTCTAAAGTAGAAACATTGGAATCTGCACCTACAGCAGTATCAGAAACGGGTTCTACTTGAGCCTCAGAATTATCTTTAGGCTCAGAAGCCTTAGCCTCAATAAGCCTTACATAGATTGCCTTTTTATAAGCAACGCTCTTAAAGAGCCAAAAGCCCTCAGGACTAGTGACGTCTTTGAGTCGAGTAGTAGAAACTGACTCGTAGCCGTCAGGAACAGTAAAAGCTGTTCCAGCTGGATAAAACAGTGCCATCTTGAGAGGTGCCTTAAGCTGAAGCTTGCGTTTTACAGCATTGCCAAAGCTAGACACAACTCTAGCGTTACCAAGCGAATCGTCTACTTGGCAGGATTGCTTAGCCCCAAGTAAAGGAGCAAACACCTGATTGATCCAAGTGTCTTTAACCAAAGTCCTATCTCCGTCAGCCCTTGCAGGCTCAGAAACCTTTACTGTTGAAGCTTTCTGAGTAGACGGCTTAGAATTCCCTGAGCTCCTACCAGAGCCCTTCTGAACCATCTTACCAAAATTCACCACGACATGACTGCCACCAGAAACAGTCACATTCTGCCCAGCTTGAGGGTCTGGAACCTGTGTAGCTAACTGCTCGAGCAACGCTGGCGAACCAGCTGCATAAGCAGCTTCAATCATACTAGAATAGCTGGAAGCCACAAGCATCAACTTAGCCTTAGCTGTATCGCTGATGGGAGCTGTGGCAATCATCATGTAAACATTCATTTTAGCAACCCTCCTCAGTAGTTGCAACGTCGATCAAAGCAATCAACGCTTGGGGAGAAGGCAACTTGACATTAATCTCGTCGCCCAACCTAAAGAAACGCCTCAACGCGCTAGGCGTCTTAGCACCAAGACGACTCGAATGCTCTTGGAAGTTAGAGAGAACATAAGAGTCAAAGGCTGAAGTAAAGTGCATCAGCCCGATGACAAACTCTGCCACCACCTCGTACGGGACTGTCAGCTCATAAAGCGAAACTGTCAATCCGTCAGAAGCAGTAAGAGCTGCCTTGATGTCTTGAAGGATATGATACGGCGCCTTGACGCCATTAACCTTCGAGACAAAAGGTGTGCAGATGCTATTGCGCACATAAGACGCAACAGGTGCCGAGTCAAACACCTCAACCTCACCACCGCTCTTAAAGACGTATTGACGAGGAGCCTCTGCGTCAAGATCGTGGTAAGTAGCAAGCTGATCGCCAGAAGACCACAGAATATTCCCAAACGAATCTGAGAACGGTGAAGGTAGAATCTTCATATAGGCGGTCTCACCGTTAAGCTTAACCATCTTACTACAAGGGTTCCGGCTTGGGTGCCGACTACCATTGCCAGACTCCGCTACGAGCTCAGCAAAGGCCTCGAGGCCGCTACCCTCGAACTTGCTCTTCCTTGAAAAGGAAGCACCTGAGATGTCCTCGAAAAGCCTGAAGCGGCGATCCTTAAGCGCATCCTCGGTGTAGCGATACTCATTACCATCCTTGACGAAGGTAGTCTGGTCATTGAGTGCCGCCATAATAAACCGCCAGATAGGACGGTAAGCAGACACCCTGTGCCCAAACGGGCTGTTGATGTCAGCCTTAAATGAGCCACCCCAGTGATACGGTACTACCGTGCCCTGGGTAATCAGGGCGTTCCCGTCCTCCTGGTTAACGAGCTTATGGTCGAGCCTGACTAAAGCGCCAGTCTCAACCATATTGAGCTTGTGCTCCAAGTACTTCTTCACCATCTCGAGCTTTTCAGTGTCTTCCTTGAACACTGCCTTAAGCACGGCTGGATGACTGTAGAGCTTCAACTCAGTAGCCGAGTAACAGTGACCGATGCCGAAACCAGTCTCAAGCTCAAGCATTACCTGCATCCTACCAGGGAGGAAAGCACCAAGGCGCTCCTCTAAGCGATACTGAACGCCAGAGTGAAGCACCCAGCGCTTAGTGGTGCGAGTCACATCACCAAGCGTCTTATTCTTGCGCACATAAATGTTACGCACTGGCTGCAACAAGTACAGCGAGCCATGCTCCAACATAGCGGCTGCCATGTTGACGATGATGCTCGAGCTGACAGGGTAGTCAACACGGCCTCGAAGCGTATGGAACTTCTTGACTGTGTCAATCCCGTTAGAGTCAACACCCTCGACAACCCTAGTGTGAACCATGTAACTGGCCACTCGAGCAGAAAGCTCTTCGCCAGTCAGCTGACCACCCTGCTGGGTCTTGATGAGAGCACTGAGACGCATCGCTTGCATAATGGGGGCGCCCGCCTGGATAACCTCACGGATACTAGGCAAGAGATCGCGCTCCTTCAACGCGCCCAACATGTAAGCAGTCAAATTTGGCTTATCGTCCTGCTTGACCTTAACAAACTCATCATCAGACTTGAACAGATCAGCGTTATCAAGAAGATAACTACTCAAGAGCTCCTGATAGAATTCCTGAGTGTAACTCTCGAAGCAGTCAGCCTGCACCGCGAGCAACAGCTTGTCAATGCCGCTGCTTTCAACAAAGTAGCGGTGCTTAACATCAGACGTCTCAACAACCTCTGCTTGTACAGCGATCGCTGGATAGACGTCTGACCAGAGCCACTCTGGCCAAATGTCCTTGGTGTTGTCAGCAAGGAGCTTGTTGACGTCTACCATGACCTTACTTGCAGTCACCTGCCCGACGTTAGTGACATTAAGTAGGTCACTAAAGGAAACAGGGTGCTGCCTCTCATAGGCCGCCACAAGCGCTGCTTTGAGGCTCTCCCAAGTAGCTTGGGCTTTTGACCCATTACCTACAACAGGGAAAACCGCCAGAAGGCGACTCAAGAAGGTCTCATCGCCCGACTCGTCCGAGTTCAAGCTGTTGCGAGCAACTTCGACCTCATCCGAATTGACAGCCAGCTTCATAGCAAGCCAGTCAAGTGGTGATCGAGCCATAAGATACTGCTCATAGCCGAAGACTCCCCACGCGTGGAAAAACAGCTCAGAGAGCATCTCGAGAGATTCTCTCTTAGAACCATCCCCGTACTGAGGCTTAAAGGCTCGAAGAGCTGCCTTGTAGACAACACTTTGATTCTCAGTGTCATCAAACATCTCAAGGGCCTGTTTAAGCTTATCAAGCATGTCATTGGCGTCATTATCGCCACGAGCATTAAAATACTCGCTTTGAGCCATGCTAGCGTACTCACCGGCCTTGACTTGCTTGTAATAGCTAAACCACTTCTGAAGGAAGTGATAAGCACTGCTTGCAGCATTCGCTTTCTTAGGGTCAGCGAAAGCAATCGCATAGTGCTCATGGATTGCCCTTAGAGGCTGCCCCGTGATTCCAAGGTCACACTTGACAGCCTGATTTTCCTCGACAGTCCACTCAGACATGAGCTTCGCGGCTGGAGGTGCATCGCGAAGAGGCACCTCTAGGGAAGTCTCTTTGATCCAAGCGTAGGCTCGCTCAGGAAAGACCCATGAGTTCTCAATGGCTTTAATCTCTCGATCATCACCAAGAATCTCCTTGATCTTCTCCCACATCGGTTTCAGGTCATCCGCGTTAGCAGTAGCCATCGCCTCCGAGATCGCCTCCATCTTGCTAGCCCAGTCATCAGCTGATGGGAACTGGTACCCAGCATTGATGAAGTTAATGGCCCAACAGACGAAGAGCTTGAGCACTCCGACGTTGTACTGCTCGTCAACAGAGAGACGAGTGTGCACATTCGCTCCAGGATTCTCGGGAGCAATCTCCATACGTGGGAAGCTCTCGTCCATGGTAGCGACGACATAATCTTTGTCGCTGACAATAGCTCTTTCGAAGATAGCATCGGAGAGCTGAAGCCAGCAGAGCAGTGACGCTACCGCTGCTGGTTTTTTGGTGCGGTCGATGCTATTCTGCACCAAGAAGCACAAGAAGGCATAAAACTTTAACGCCCACTCCCTTACCCGAGGATCTGGTCCCCAAGCTCCATTTGTGTCCCGCCATACGATGTGGGCAAGCACAGCAGAGCACAGGTTGACTAGAGTCCCTGTAGGCCCTTGGCCTTGATTTGGGGCACAAATAAAATTGGCCACCTCGGCCTTTGTTACCCCATCGGGGATCTCAAAACAAGGAGCATCAAGAACCTTGAGGTTTCCGTCCTTGCGTGAGTCCCTGTGATTAACCTCAATCTTTGGGACAGGGAGGTTCCGAGTAGCCTCCTCGTGAATTTTAACAGCGCGAACACGCCAAGCCTCTTTCTCTACGAGCAAGCGGTCGCCGTCAGAGTCTCGTTGGAGGCGGTCTTGGGCCTGCTTGCTCATCCAAATGAGATTTGGACTTGCCTCGAGGCTAATCCAAATTGCTCTGAGGCGCAGATAAACCGCTTCATTAAGGGCAAAGGCCGTGCTCTCGCTGCCTATCTCCTTGTAGATGAAGGAGCAAAGGTCCCCGTAGAACTGCTGTCCCTGACGAGACAGCTCCCCTGAATCATGCTCAAGGCCAAAATAGACCTTCTTTGCAAAATCAAAGACCTTGGTCAAAGACTTGTGAGTTATCACAGCCTGCGTGATGAGGCAAGCGTGGTAGAGCTGAGGCTGGCCTGTAACAGCAACAGCATCAAACTCAACGCCCTCAATCGATACTTTCTCGGTCTTCTTTGGCATCTTTTTAAGGATACAGTAGTCCGAAGGCATTGAAATCTGATCGCAGTACATGGTCTTAACCTTGTGGCCCTGGCCGTACACTGTGTGCGCGACCTTGCCTGGGCTAATAGCTCCAAGGCTGGCAGCCGAAGCCTTGAGAGCATCGACATTCTCTGCGCCCTCAAAGAGCTTCTCGACAATTGGATTGTCAAGCTCATAGAGACGCTCAAGCGAGCTGCGGATTGCTCCACGGAACTCATTCTCTTGGAGCAGCAAAGCACCAGCAGAACGAATAATAGCGTCCTGCCATGCTACCGACGAGCTTCCTTGAGGATTGTCCTCGGCAATCACGCCACCTGTGAAGAGGCGATGATCGTGACCCACCGTTGGAGCGTAGCAATCAAACCACCACTCTTGCAGGTCAATGATCTCGAGCCCTTGAAGGGCCTCACCCTTAGCCTCCACAGCATCTTTCAACGACCCCTTAACGTTGTCGTAGTGGATGAAGAAGGCGTCGACAGTCTCGTCAGGAGACTGACCCTTGAGATCGCGGTACTTGATCTCGTCAGGGGTGAGTTTGAGCCACCGATCCCCATACCTGACCGCCTGGGTGCAGGTGGCGTGGGCCTTACCCTTAGCCTGGAAGCCAGGAGCGACATTGCCCTCAGCATCCTCAACCAACGGCGTGTGCACGCGAATCTGGAAGATCGGGTGCCCAGCGCCTAGGTTTAAGCCCATAGAGTACTCGTTTCCTCCATCAGCTCCAACCTGACCTTGGTTCTCGATGTTGGTCAGGAAGTACCTGACGCGGTTTCCATCAAGATCTCGGTTGAGGCCCGAGGTAAACGGCGTCGTTGCCATACCACGACTACGAGCCCTGAGCTCTTTGTTCGTGGCAAATACGCTCTTGAGCCACTTAGCGTATGGCATCAAGTTGCCATCCTCATCCCGCTCCTTAACGAAGAAGCCAGGAGTAACAGGGCTAAAGCCAAGTTGAGCTGTAACTCGATTGAGCACAGCTACGTCAACCTGACGCCCCTTCTCGTCCTTGAGGTTTTGGACAAACAAGACGTCATCATACGCCACCTCAAGTTTATCCTGCCCAAGCGACTCGCGCCACTCATTGAGCTGGTCAAGGCTCTGCTTGAAAGCAGAAGCCCACTGGTGCTCTGCCACAAAGGCCTGCTTGAGCACCTGCCCATGAGGCTCATCGCCCTCAGCCCACCCCAAGAAGTCCTTATCAGACGTGGGGAAAAGCTTAAGGGTTAAATAGTTCTCAGCCATAGCTGAGCTCTTGACTTGCTTTTTCAGCGAGTCCATGAGCTTCCTGCCAAGCTGAATCTTCTTCTTAATAGAACTCATTTCTGAGTCCTCCCTTCTGCGTCAAAAAGACGCTTTATGAGGTCGTTAACCTCATTGTTGTAAGTCTCTGGGTCTGAGATCACCCTCAACTCATTCAGTTCCGTGAGGAACCACTGCCACTCGGTGACAATCTGACAGGTCAAGGGATCCTGATAAACGGGCCTCACAAACTTCTCAAACGAGTAGTCCCTCACACAATAAGTCTGCGAGAGCTCCTCAGCCAACTGGGGATTGGCGAAGATCACTAAGGCGTCCTCAAACTGCCTGGTCAACGCTGCCTTGACTTTGAGGGCCACCGTCTTGTTGAGAAGGCGGCAGTCGTGCCAAGCTGGCTCGATCTTATTTGTCTTGGGGTTGCGATACAACCCCTCGACGTTGTCGTACCAAGACAATGTGAGCTTTAAAATTTGCTGGATGCGGATGTTCATCTTAGCACCCCCACCCAAGCTCAATGCTGTTAAACTCGATACTCTGTTGAGCGTTGATGATGAGTCTTTGCAGACTCGCCATGCGATCAACTACCTTCCCGATCTCTCGGAAGAAGTAGTCGTTCGCGGCCTCAGAGGCCTGGGAGAAGGCCTCCATCAACCTCTGCTCCTTAGCAGCGAGGTTGATCATCACCCGCTCTGCCTTCTTGAGGAAAGCCGCGGCTCCCTCTAGGGCGGGAGTGGTGAGGCTCCGAACTGCCTTAGCAGCAGCTCGGATAGCCTGTTTGTTGTGGCTCGCCTTACGGAGAGTCACAGGGCGCTCGGCCCGCCGAGCCTGGCGGATGGCCTCGCGGTGAGCATGACGCTCTGCACGCAGGGCCTTGGCCTCGGCACGACGCGCCTCACGGAGCGCAGCCTGCTCCTCAGCGCGCGCTTGCCCCTCACTCCGTGCCTTGGCCTTCGCCTTCGCCTTCGCTGCAGCCTTAGCCTCTTTAGCGGCCTTGACAGCCGCTAGCTCTTGATGGCCGAGAGCAATAAGCTCCCGGCGATTTTTGTTACGGCGCTTCCGCGAAGCGCCGCCGATCCTGACCAGCAGGCTATACTTAGCCTTCTGGTTATTAGAGGCGTTGCGCTTGTCATTGCGCTCGCCCGATGGCTTATTAGTTGCCTTTTTCATGATAAACTCCTTTTCATGAATGGCGGGTTGTGGAGCCAATTGGGGAGGGCTCCGGGGAAGTGTGTCATCTTTGTTGACACGAACAAGGTCATAGCGACCACATGTGCAGTTTGAGGTTACACAGAAGCCATAACTACAAAAAGGCTACTGTGGGGTGCGGTTCTCTGCTTCACCTATCCCAGCTATAAGCTTTCGAGGGAGCGGCAGAATTGACCACACTAACTGCTTATAAAGCAGCTATGTGGCAATGGTTCAGGTGTTTATAGAGGTTGCCTGAAACCTCTAGCGGGGTCAGAAAAGGTAATGGGTGTGAAGATCAAAGATTTCTTTGACCTTATTGCCATACCTGTACGCACCCATCCCACCGCCATTGTAGCGGTAAAATAAATACGTATCGACCTTCTTCGCTCCCCGTTTCACTGGCTTGAGCCAGTGGTCTGGGTTGTAAAGATCGACTTTTTTAAAGTCTCTTTCCAACCCGTTGTACCACCGACTCTCTAGCCAGAGGCGCTGGTACCTAAACGCATTCTCAAACGATGCGTTTAAAGTGGCGCAAGAGGCAAGGCGCCCTCCTGCGTCCTCACCTCTAGTGTCCACCTGGGTAAGGCCACAGGCTTGGACAGGAGACATGTATATCTCCTTCTCCCACATCTGATGGGCAGACTTGACCTTGCCCTGTGAAAGCTTGTGGCTGTGACCCTCACTAAAGCCACACCCTGTCTCTTTGAGACAGAGGGCAAGAGCGAGGCGTTGGACTTCGCTTGGGGCATCGCCCCAAACTTCTTGGAATGCTTGAGCTATGCGTTCAAGCCGATCAGGGTATTGCTTAAGGCGCTTAGTCCCCATGGAGGTAGAACGATAAAAGCTCCTAATAGAAGCCTTTACCCCTGCCTTGACCGCTAACCTCTTAAAGAGGCGGCTCTCCGCCTCCCAAACCCGAGCTGTTTCCAGCTCAAGCAGGGTAGGTCCCTCTTGCTCAACTAAGAGAGGCTGTACCTCAGTTAAGGTGCAGGCAGAAAGGAAAAGGAAAAGAATTGTTGACATGATGAGCTTAGTCATTGCGACTGCTCCTTCTGCAGTAAAAGACACTGCGGCTGTTCTGATAAATCCCCTTGATCATCAGGCGAGATTCCTCGCGAGCTTTTACGCAGGGCCTTGGGCCTCTGCAACCTCCCCTAAGGGAGGTTAGCTTTCGACCAGGACGCTAAGCGCCCTGGTCAGGGGGTGGTTAGTCAAACCAATTAGGAATTGGGTCACCTCTCCAGTCCCAATCCCTAGGGAAAAGAGATTGCGCCATCGACTTGGCGCTGTCATAGCCCATGCGTCGAGCATACTTCTCTTCCTTTCCCAGACTGAGGGCTTTGAGGAGGCAAATCCAAGCTTCAAAGCCTTTTGGCTCCTGAGGGTTTGGAAATGACAATCCATAACGAATTGCCATCAAAGCCCCCCTCGCCTCAAGTCTTGAGGCTTTCCAGGAATCGTCATCAATAATGACAATTCCCCTACTCAAGACTTCTTCAAGAAGTCCGGGAAAGGAACAAACCTCCCCTTCTAGGTCCATCCAGACCTGGTTGATATTAAGGTCTCTGGACCAATAGTAGTCTAGCTCGTACCCTTGTGGGTACACCTCAATGTCAAAGCCTTGGCCTTCGAAGGCCTCGAGGAGGCTTTGAACCTCTTTGGAAGGCTCGAAAACGAGCTGGCCCCCCAAGGTATAGATCTCCTCGAAATAACTCTCAGGGAGCCACCAGAGGAAATCCACATCTAGTGGTACCTCCTCATAAGCAAGGTTATGCTTTTTGAAGAAAGCATTCCTTGCTACCCCTCTCTTAAAACCCAAAGTACCAAAAGGCACTTTGGGAATATTTGTTGTTGTTGTTGTTGTTGTTGTAATGAAGTAACGCATTGTTTTGTCCTTTCGACAAGTGGGTTAGCGTTGAATTAAAGCAACGTTGGCACCCCGGGTGGGCACCCAACTATTACATTGCTAAAACTTCAATAATAAAAATACCCCCAAATATACTTTATATATTTCATAACCCTTATAAGATTTTTCCCAAATATATTATATATTTTCACCTTTCCTTATAAGATTTTTCCCCCAAATATTAACATATTAACTCTTAACCTACCCTACCCCCTGTTTAGAGATAATATATTGCAACTTAAAAAAACCGTAAATCCAAATTTTTTAATTCAAATTTTTTAATTTACAATATGCAATTTTTTGGATTGATAATATCAAACATTACTTTTACAGAATCGTCTAACCAATTAAAATTAGAGCTATTAAAATCAAAATCTACAGTATGTAAAATCTGCGGAGAATAATCATTTACTGACCATATATTTTGCTGTGTTTTAAAACTAAACATAGTGCTATTCAATTCAGATTCTATTAATCTGTTTTCAACAGGCACTTTAAATTTATCTAATTCAAGTTTTAAACAACCATCCATGCCTGACATTTTGTTATAACCAAATACATCTCTAGGTAAAGCTTGTAATGCTTGTTTAGTATATATTCGACCAGCGCCTAATCCATGTGTAACCAACCCATGCTCAGGTAAATACCCTACAAAATGTTTTATTGTTTTTGTAAAAGAGTCGTACATATACATGTTTTTAATAGAAGCCCAATAACCATTTTCATGCGCTACCTTGATGCAAGTTAAAATTAAATTTAAAGGCATAAAATCATCAGAACCAAGCCATAATAAAAAGTCAACATTTCTAATTTTAGCTTGGTTGTATATATGGTTATTTTTATTCGAAAGTATATTAGGCATTTCGTAAAATTCGACATTATTAAATTTTTCAATAACATCTCTCTCAATTTTACTGCTACCTACAACTAGATACTCTACTTGAAAACCTCTTTTATTTAATTCTGGGATTATATATTTGGTCATATAATAAGTATGCACTCTAAGCACATTGGGTCTTTTCCAAGCAGGAAGTCCGATCATTATTTTCATATTGTAGGCCTTTGCATTACTTTAGTAATAAATTTTAACTCATCTAACTCTCTATTAATTACTTCGCACGGTAAATCTTTTTGATGGCTTGTAGCTGATATAGTCTCTTTAAAATTTATATCATTATGAGTTATGTCACCTTGCTTATGCGGTAATGCTAATATAGGTATATTATTACGTTGTGAATATATTCCCACCCATACATCTGCCATATTTCTCTCCGCTCCAAAATCGTTTAAAGAGAGCTTTATATTATTGGTAGGTATGCACATGACCCCCGTGCCACCAAACTGCGTATATTGTGGGAAATCGAGCGTATATAAGCAACGTACTTGTGAATAAAACGTTGGTTTATAATAACCTTTTAAAGGTAAATCAAAGAAAGAACGCCCGTGATATGTAGTAATAATTTGATTATTAAAGTGTTGTTGATATGCGATATGATTTTGTACGTAACCAGGCGAATAGAATAAATCATCATCTATAGTAAAGTAATAACATTCTGGTAGTTTATCTATAAAATAAAATTTAGCGGCGTCGCCTAGATCACCTGCCAAATTTGGTCCAAAATGCAATTTTACGTTTTTAAAGTTTTGTATTACTTTAGCGTATAAAACAGCGGGCATTTCTTTATAATCATTTAAGTATACATGTACTTCATCAACTTGATTATAAATCGAAGCTAATGTTTGTAGTAAAGATGATTGTCTACTTTTAATAGTGGCCATAGCTGCTATTTTTTTCATTATAATAACTCCAAGCTAATAGGGTCTTTTTCAAATTGCACATAAGTAATATATGTTAAGCCAAGAAATTTAGCTTTGACTAATCTATGCACTCCATCAAAAATTAAATTTTCTTCTGATAGTATAATTGGATAAGTAAGCTCTGAATTTAATACTCTATTCATATGATGTAAAAAGAAATCATTGTTTATTTCTTCATCTTCATGTTGCCAACACCAAGCAGTTTTATATCTTTTATCCCATAGTTCAGAAACTAACATTTGTTTTGGTTTAATATCTTTTGACAACTCCCAAATGTTATCTAACTTCCAAGTACGGTTATATTGATATTTTTCTGTTTTAGGAAAATAAACAGTAGATGACATTTTTATCCTTTTATTTTAATGTTAAGTATCCGCCAAATATTAATAAGCTGATACCTATAATTTGTTTAGTAGTAGGTGCGTCAAAGAAATAAGCATTTAAACTCATTTCTATAATTGTGTGCATAGTGTATGTTAATGCAGTAGCAGTCCAAACACCATATTTATCTATCAAAATCCACCAAGAAGTAATACCTAAATAATTAGTTATTAACCCAGTTGTTAACCACCAGTGCCAAGGTTGCATATTTATATTAAATAAAGGTTTTGCATTACCTTTAAACCATAATATAATATATAATAAAAACAAAGCAAAAAAATGCATGAAAAGGTCACCATGAGCTCTAATAAAAATAGCTTAGTAATTTTTGAAGATTTAATTGAAGACAATTCTTATGATAAATATTTGGCTAAATTAGCGCCAGAGAAACTAGCTAAAATCAATAGAAAGATCAATAGTTATAAAACAGGTGTTTATGCTTCTGCACCTATCATGTGTTATGGTCCTAAAAAGTGTCCTTTTATCAACAAGTGTCCAATACCAGATACTAATGAAAATGGAGAACTAGTATTAGGTCCTGAATCTAACTACCCTATGGGTAAAGAATGTTTGATGGAAAAGTATTTTGTGGAACATAAAACAATTCAATATGTAGAGTATTTAAATGTAGATATCTCTAATCCAGTAGAGATGAGCATAGTAAATGAACTAGCCTTAATTGATCTTTATAAAAATAGGTGCCTTTTTGTTTTGTCTCAGGGAGATAAAAAAGGAGAAGGTAGAGATTTTATGACTACAGATGTGTTAGCTTTTAACGAAAATGGAGATAGAGCAGAATCTATAAAGCTACACCCTGTAATAGAAATGATTGAAAAACTAGAGAAACGTCGTGAGCGTTGGCTTGAGAGACTTATGGAAACTAGAGAATCAAAAGCTAAACTCATGGCTAAAATGCAAGAAAATAAAAATCAATCTAAAATGTTACAAGAAATTAGTATG
>Ga0102957_1000081_pt1 | contig 23697 bp, 31 predicted proteins | sample SalPon2_A_H2O_MG_2_FD_84517 | JGI IMG/M metagenome (GOLD analysis project Ga0102957, IMG submission 84517) | Salt pond water microbial communities from South San Francisco under conditions of wetland restoration - Salt Pond MetaG SF2_A_H2O_MG | ecosystem: Environmental > Aquatic > Non-marine... | reverse complement strand
TGATCTTGATTGAGCAGTATGCCGACAAACTCGTCATTTACGTGTTTAACACACGATAAAAAAGGAAACTTTGTTTTTAGTTCTGTGTAATCCATGTTTTTCAATAAATACTTATATGAGTACTTATGACCTTTATATTTTTAATCAAACGCACACACTTACACTGTCTACAGGAGTAAATAGTAATATGCCAATGTACGATAAAAATATAATACTATATCACGGTGTAGATAACAAGATAAATTTTGTCTTTAGAGACAATGACCGTACACCTTATGATATTTCAAATACCACTGTTTATTTTAATATGATTGGAACAGAAAACAAAGAAACAGTAGTAAGCAAAATTATGACCATTACAAGTGCTACTAAAGGTGAAGCACAACTAGATCTTACATCACAAGATGTATATAATATATCTGAAGGTTTATACAACTATTCAATTTATACACAATCATCAACAGATCAAACACAAAAAATTGCTTACACAGACAGAGCAGGTGATTTTCAAGGCACAGCAGAAGTTAGATCAGGTGGATTACCATCACCAAGACCCACACAAACTGTTGACAGTTTTACATTGAGAAATAATTTTTATTACAGTAATTCTATTAGCGGAAGTAGTGAAAGAAATCTTACTGCAAGGAATCACACTGTTGCAATGTATACTACTGGATTTACTGGCAATGTGTTTGTTGAAGGAAATTTAGATGATCAAGCAAGTACAGATGACAATGATTGGTTTCCGTTAGATGTCAAAGGTCAAGGTATAAATGGTATAAGTTTTACAAGTCACACTGGAGTTGATCCTTTCTTTTTTGAGGCTTCAGTGAAATGGATAAGAATAAAATACAATACAACAGCAGGTACTTTAGATAAAGTTTTACTAAGGAACTAATTTTGAAACATAATATCACATATGAGTATGTCAGTGAGGCTGACAAAGTTGCTATATGTTTGTCAGATATTGATTCTGATTCCTCTCTTAAAAATGTTATAAGATATACTAAAACAAATTTTATTAACAAAGGTACATTTTTACAAAATTGCAAAGATATTGCATACAATGAAAATGCAAAAAAAATAATTTACGGTCTTACACAAAATTTTCAAACATTTACTGTTGCAGATGATTTTGATACTAGAGGAAAAGTCATATGGAAACACCTTAATCAAATTGTGTCAGCAAACATCAGGAAACTAAACATTATGATATATCCTGATGGATCTATAACTAACAATGATTTTTACAAAGTGTCTAGAACACAAAATTATTGGGAAGACGCCGAAGCCATAGAAGGAGATTTTGTTTCTTTGACATGGATATTGATGGCAACAAAAGAATGTACTTTAAAAACAAAAGTAAAATTAGACATTCGTCATTGGGAAAAAAGTTATGTTGATGAATTAGATAACATAGTAAAGTATTGTTCTTTAGAATACACACACAGCACAGATGAAGACACGATACTAATAACTGACAGAGTTATTGATGAACAATTTGTAAGTGAATTTAACGGAACAAATAAACCTATCATAATATCAGTAGGATGTTTTTCTACAAATTACACAGAAAAAGATTACATAAAAGAATTAAGTGATAAAAAAATACATGTAGTTCCTTCATATTTTGTAAACATTGGATCAAATATTTTGGCAGAAGGACTGGCTATCCAAACAAGAAGTATACAAGACAGTTTTCAACTAATGCCAATGGTTAAAGAAAAAGCTGTTAAATTTTGGAATGATGCACTTAATTATAGAATAAGTTTCTATGATGTTTGTTGTGAAATTTTAGAAAACCATTATCATAACACACCAAACAGATTTCGTCAAAATGATCAAGGTGTTGGTGTAATGACCTTAAAAGTTTAATTGACATTTTAGTAAAAATGTAGTACTATATAGGTACTATGGATATACAAACAGTAATTTTATCGCATATTAGTTCTAAGTCTAAAAAGACTCCATCAGGCTGGATAGCAGTAAACTGTCCAATGTGTACCACACAAGGTCATGTAAGAAATGATACCAGAATGCGTGGTGGATTTAAAGTTGGTGAAGTAATCAGTTATCATTGTTTCAACTGTAATTTCAAATCATCTTTTACAAAAGGTAGACTAATAAACAAAAGAATGCGAGAACTTATGTTGGCAATTGGTGTACCAGAACAGAAAATCAAAGAGTTACAATTTCAAGCAATCAAAGAACAAAGTAATGATTCACAAACCGGTGGCTTATCAAAATGGACACTAGATTTTAAAGAAATCAAATTGCCAAATGATGCTATGCCAATAGAACAAGTTATAAAGCAATCTAATCCACCAAATGATGCTGTGTTTGTTTACAAATATATAATGGATAGAGGTTTAGACTTTCATAAAAATTTTTATTGGTCTTCGGATCCTTATATGAAAATTAGTCAAAGACTTTTGGTTCCTTTTTATTACAATAGTAAAATTGTTGGTTACACAGGAAGACTTATTAAAGATGTTGAAAATGTACCAAAATATTATTCATCTGTGCAACCAAATTATTTGTATAATGTTGATAAACTGTTTGAAGACAGAGTTTACACAGTGATAGTTGAAGGTGTATTAGATGCACTAGCAATTAATGGAGTATCATCATTGGGTAACAAACTTACACAGGCACAAATTGATTTAATTAACAGTGTTAAATCTCAAGTTATAGTTTGTCCTGATCGTGATAAATCTGGTGGTAATTTAGTAGACATAGCAACAGAAAATAACTGGAAAGTTAGTTATCCAGAATGGGAATCTGGTGTCAAAGACACAGCAGAAGCAGTACAAAAATATGGTAGATTATATACTTTACAAACTATTATTAAATCTGCTACAAATAACAATGCAAAAATTCAAGTTTTAAAAAAAATAGGAGTTAATTAAAAATGAAAATTGATACGTCTGATCAGAGCAAACGCTCACAACCACAATCAAAGATGCCTCCAATGCCCCCTTTACAACCAGGGCAATTGATGTATGAAAATGGAATAATTTATTTCAGTGATCACTTTGATAGCACAACTACAAAACCTGTAATTAATACAATTATTGAAAAAAACCTTTTACCACAAAAAGAAAGACCAAAAGAAATTACACTAGTAATTAATTCACCTGGCGGACAAGTGCATTCAGCATTTGCACTAATTGATACAATAAAAGGATCTGCTATACCTATAAAAACAATAGGATTAGGAATGATTGCTAGTTGTGGTATATTAACTTTTATGTCAGGAACTAAAGGTCGTAGATTCATTACACCTAACACAAGTATTTTATCACATCAATACAGTTGGGGCAGTGCTGGTAAAGAACATGAATTATTTGCAAGAGTAAGAGAATTTGAATTAAGTACAGCACGTATGATGGATCATTACAAAAAGTGTACCGGTTTAAGTGAAAAGAAAATTAGAGAAGTATTACTACCTGCTGAAGATGTTTGGTTAAGTGCCAAAGAAGCAGTCAAATATGGTATTGCAGATAAAATTGTATCAACTTATTGAGGAATTAATGGCAGGAAAAACAAAAGTTAAAAGCCAGATTCTTATAAATGATAATGATGACAGTATTGCGTTTGAAGTAAACAGAAGAAAAAAATGGGCAACTGTTACCTATTATTACACATGGAACAGCACAGAAGAAATTATTGATTGTACACTATTAGAAGCAGATGAAAGATATGAACAAGCTCTAAAAAATGGGTACAAGATAGGTTTTTAATGAAACAGAGTAATTGGTGGAAAATTTTACAGGGAGTGAAAGTATAATGGAAGTAGAACTAATTGATAAAATGGGCAGTGACTTAACTGTAGTAAATGCCGCAAGGGTAAGTTTTGGAAAAAACAAAGAAATGTTTGAAGCATCTGATGAAAAATTAATTTCATTTTTAGCCAAACATAATCATTGGTCACCATTTGCTCATTGCAGTGTACAGTTTAGGATTAAAGCACCAATCTTTGTTGCTAGGCAGTTGGTCAAGCATCAAGTAGGTTTAAGTTGGAATGAGATCAGCAGACGTTATGTTGATTATGAGCCAGAATATTATATTCCTACACTTTTTAGAAAAAGAGCAAAAGATAAAAAACAAGGTAGTAGCAATGAAACAATTGAATATGATATTGCTGATACAATAAAAAATGCCAACACAACATACAATGATATGTTGGACAAAGGTATTGCTCCAGAATTAGCAAGAATGGTACTGCCACAAAACATGATGACCGAATGGTATTGGACAGGTAGTTTATATGCATTTGCTAGGGTTTGTGAATTAAGATGTGCAGAAGACACGCAAGAAGAAACAAGAATTATAGCAAATTCAATTGATGTGTTTTGTAATGAAGAATTTCCATATAGTTGGAAATACTTGCGAAATAGAGATTAATATAGTATAGTAATAATATGGCAACAGTATACACAGACGATTTACAGAAATTATTTTTAGAATTTATGGTCACAGATCCTGAATTATTTGTCAGAGTGCGTAATATTATTCAACCTGAATACTTTAGTAAAAAGTATGTTGAAACAACAGCAATGTTTGTTGAGTACACTGAAAAGTATAAATCATTACCCACAGTAGATCAAGTCAAAGCAAAATGTGAAATTGATTTAAAACTGGTACCAGACATTGATGAATCACAGAAAGATTGGTTCTTAGATGAGTTTGAAACTTTTTGTAGACACAAAGCACTTGAAAAAGCCATTATTGAAAGTGCTGACATGTTAGAAAAAGGAGACTACGGTCCAGTTGAAGAAAAAATTAAAAATGCAGTCAGAGTTGGATTGACAAAAGATCTTGGAACAGATTATTTTGAAAATCCCAAAGCAAGATTATTATCTTTGAAAGATAACAATGGTACAATTAGTACAGGCTGGAAAGCATTAGATAAAAAATTGTATGGTGGATTTAACAAAGGTGAATTAAACATCTTTGCAGGATCATCTGGTGCTGGTAAAAGTTTGTTTTTACAGAATTTAGCACTCAACTGGATATCACAAAAAATGAATGTGTTGTATTTTACATTTGAGTTGAGTGAAGAATTAAGTTCAATGAGAATTGATTCTATGACAACAGAAGTACCAAGCAATGAAATTTTTAAAAAGATTGATGATGTTGATTTAGAAGTCAGAATGCAGAGCAAAAAATCTGGTAAGTTTCAACTGAAATATATGAGCAGTGGGTCAAGCACTAATGATTTGAGATCATATTTGAAAGAATATCAAATACAAAAAGGAGTAGCACCCGATGTTGTATTAATTGACTATTTAGATCTTATGATGCCAATTAGTAAAAAGATATCACCAGCAGACATGTTTTTAAAAGATAAATTTGTATCAGAAGAGTTACGTAATTTTGCAGTTGAAAATCAGTTTGTTTTGGTTACTGCATCGCAACTTAACAGAGGTGCTATTGAAGAAGTAGAATTTGACCAAAGTCATATTGCAGGAGGTATTAGTAAAATTAATACTGCTGACAATGTTATTGGTATTTTTACAAGTAGAGCAATGCGTGAGCGTGGAAGGTATCAAATTCAATTGATGAAAACTAGAAGTTCAGGCGGTATAGGATCAAAAATTGATTTAGGATTTGATATTGATACATTAAGAATTACAGATTTAGATGAAGATGCTGAAGTAAATCAAGCGGCAATAACAACAGCAGATGCTTTAACGTCAGCAATTAAGAAAAGAACTTCAACAGTGTCAACTAACAAAACTGAAAATGTTGTTGTGGCAGAACGTACAGAAAATGCAAAAAATTTAAGAGATTTATTGAAATCACAAAGTGAATTATTCAGCGACGAATAACATCATAAAATGATTGTAAATTGATAATAAATAATTGTATGATGAAAAAAAATACACGTTCTATACTGGAAGAAATTAGTAGAGTAGTACCACATGCGGATGTACATAATTTACTTGAATCAAGAGCCAGTCATGTGATATCTTCAGCAATAAATTTAACAAAAATGATATATGAATCGTATGATGAATCCACAGCAGATGATTTAGTAAAAAGATTAATAAACAGTATTAAAGCACAAGATCCAAGAAAATTTGAACGTGGTATTAAGAAAATAATTGAATCAGATGAAAGCAAATGAACTTAATTTATCAGAAGACACTAATCTTCATCTTACACATCTTGAAGATCTTGCTTTGTTCCAAGGAAAGCAAGGTGCTGAAAAAGCCATTGCATTTTTAAAAAATTTAGCCGATCTAGCCAAAACGTCAAGCCCAAAAAAATATAATGTCACACTCAAATGGGATGGATCACCAGCAGTGTTTTGTGGTACAGATCCTAGCGATGGTAAATTTTTTGTAGGTACAAAAGCAGTTTTTAACAAAGGTGCTAAACTTAACAAAAGCATCAAAGACATTGATATCAATCATCCAGATGCCAAAGAACCTGGTGATAAAGCAGATTTACGATTAAAATTAAAAAAAGCATTTATTGGATTATCAAAGTTAGGCATTGAAAATGTATTACAAGGTGATTTGCTTTTTACATCTGACAGTTTAAAGACTATACAGCACAAAGGACAATCGTATGTTGCATTTAAACCTAACACAATAACTTATGCAGTGCCTAGTAATTCAAACCTAGCACAAGAAATTCAACAAGCAGATGTTGGTATTGTGTTTCATACATCATATTCGGGTAGTTCATTAGAAACAATGAGTGCAAGTTTTGAAGTTGATTTATCTGCATTGACAAGAACAAAAGAAGTATGGTTCGATGATGCTTACATCAAAGATTTTACTGGCATAGTGAATTTAACTACAGGTGAATATCAATCAATTTCAAATGCAATTAATGATGCTGAAAAATATATACAACAATCACAGAATATATTTTCATTTTTAGATGCTTCTGAATTAGGAAAAAAATTAAAAGAATATATTCATGCAAATCACAACAACATGGTAAGAGCAGGAACAATAGAACAAGATCCTGCTAAATTTTTTGATGGATTTGCAAAAGATTATGAACAACGTATTGAAAAAGAAATTGCCAAATTAAAAACTGGTAGAGAAGGTCCTGCAGGACAAAGAAAATTGTTAGCATTAGAAAACTGGAAAAAAGTTTATTACAGTAACAAAGCAAACATTGAGGCATGGTACAGTTTGTGGTTAAAACTGTCAAGTATAAAAAATACATTGTACCAAAAACTAAGAAACATCAAATCAATTGATGCATTTGATCAAGAAGGCGACACATATAAAGTTAGAGATCAAGAAGGTTTTGTTGCAGTTGATCACATTGGTAATGCTGTGAAGGTTGTAGACAGATTAGATTTTTCAAGAAAAAATTTTGCAAAAGAAAATTTACAGTTGGTTAATGATTTAACTGAAAGCAGAGCTTTTAGATCCCGACAAGATGTTGGTAATTACACAGCCAAAGAAGTTGGAGAAATAATTTATGTTTATTGTCTAGCACTGACAACATTAAAAAATGAATTTAAATATAAAAAAATAGCCAGAGAATATGCAACAAGAACTATGAGTTATGGTGATTTTGATTATTTTAGAACAAATGGCACAGATTTATATTTGCTGATTCACAGTTTAATTGGATCAGGAAGTATTATACAATTCAAAAACAAAAGTGCAAGTGACTCATATGTTGAAAGATTATCTAACAACAAGTTTTTTCTTTTAGACTTTTTAAATTATCTTGAAATGACAGAAGTAGATAATTCATTAGCAAACAGATTGCTTTTGAAATTAGAAAAGCAGTTTAACGTGTCATTAGCACAGTCTAAAAAAATTAGAAGAGAATTATCAATGTACGATTTTCTCAAAATAAAAGACAAAGCAAATATTGTCAATTTAGTATTACATCAAATCAGAAATTATGTACCAAGAAGTGAGCTTTACAGACCTTTACAAGATATGTTTAAAGAAAGACGTTTAGTTAATGAACCTCGTAAACAGTTAAAATTAAGAAAAAGTGTGGCACCCGGTGCAGTTTAATGTATACCTATAATCAGAACAAACAAACATATATCAAAATAGCAGAAACTTTAGAAATTTACAAGTTGTCTACTAAAATTCCATTGTCATACAACAATGACAAAACAGACCAGTTGTCTGAAAAAGATTTTGATCATATCAAGCAGTTGATTTCTATATATGGTAAAATACTTTTTTTTACAAAGCCTGCATTCAAAGACAGTTTATATTCATTTAAATTTGGTGTTGAACAAGAAAATTTGTTCAAACAAGGCGATAATCCAGTGGGTGTGCTACAGCAAAGATTAGACAAAATCATCCTTTTTAATGATACTATAAATACATTGGGTAATAATATAAATACATATATTACAAAGGAGCATTGAAAATGGAAAACAACCCAGCACCCAAATCTGAACCAAAATCTCAGTTAACCAAAGATATTGAATCAGAAAGTTTAGAATTTCATGTGGCAATTTCACGTGAAAGACATGATGAAATCAGTGCAAGGTTTGATAGAGTTGATGCTCGTATGGAAAAAATAGAATTAAACATGGAGAAAGGGTTTTCTAAAATAGAAAAAATAATTATGTGGTCAGTTGGAACTATGTTCTTTACTATGATTTCTATATATGTTTCTACTTTGATAGTCCCTTTATTACAATAGTATGCTGATTGCTGAAATAGGTACACCTCAAATATATGGAAAATACAAATCCAGTATCAAACGAAGATTTCGTTGCCAAGCAGGTCCTCGTAAAGGAAGAATTGTAGCAGATCCTTCAACTTGTACAGCACCAATCAATCTAAGAAAACGACAGCAGTTCAAAGCAACTAGAAGAAAATTATCTACAATACAAGGTAAAAGATCTACCTATACAAAAAAATACAATCCAACATCTAAAGTTGTTAAAAACTTAAATAGACAGATTAAAAGAAGTAAACCCACTTTCAAAAAATCCGGAAAAAAGTAGTGCAAACAGTTGAAGAAATTCATCTAGATGTAACTAGTCATTGCAATGCCAAATGCCCTGGATGTGCTAGAAATAATAATGGTGGTGAAACAGTATCTTGGTTAAAATTACATCACTTGGATTTAAAATTTTGGGATAATTTTTTAACTGATATTAAAAACAAGTTTCAAATTAAAAAAATATTATTCAATGGTAACTATGGTGAACCAATTATGCATCCTAACCTTATTGACATCATTAAAATTTTTAAAAAAAATTATCCTGAATCAGTAATTCGAATATCAACAAACGGAAGTTCTCGTAGTTCAGAATGGTGGCAAGAGTTAGCTTCTGTTTTAAATGACAGTGATTTTTTTCATAATGTACAGTTTGCTGTAGATGGGTTAGAAGATACTCATTCAATATATAGACGCAATACTGACTTTAATAAAGTAATTAAAAATATGAAAACTTTTATTGAAGCAGGGGGTATAGCACAAATGTTTACTATATTATTTGCTCATAATCAGCATCAGATTAATGAACTTATTGATATGGCACGCTCATTGGGATGTGCTGGTATTTTACTTAGACCTAGTCGGTATGGCCAAACGGAAGTTAATGCAAAAGATCAAAATTTTACAATTTATGCTGAAAAAAATAGAAAAATACCAGAAAATGCTGAGTGGTTTGCACCTCCAACTCCAGATGCCGTACTGCCTGGTCCGGTAAGCGATAAAATTATATGGTTTGATGATAATAATAGTTATATAAAAGCTTCTCAAAAAAAATTTATTACAAATTCTATTAATAAATCTAAATGTCCTTGGTTAAAAAGATCTATAATACAAATGGATTGCTGGGGTAATATTTGGCCATGTTGTCATATTGCTGAAACTGAAACTCGTAATGGGCACCCTGATATTGATAAATCAATTACAAGAATAAATAGTTTATATAAACGGTCTTTGGATAATATAATGACAGATCCTTGGTTTACAAAGACTTTACCTGAATCATTAGATTCAAACCCATGGGATATCTGTCAAAAAAGGTGTGGAATAGTATAATGCTTATATCAGACATATTTAACAGCAATATTGATGAAGCAAAAATGATTTATGGCCGTAAAGGCAAACAAGTGGTCAAAAAGTATCGTTGTACTTTTGGACGTAAAAAAGGAAGAATCGTGTCAAATCCGGGTGTGTGCAGTGCACCATTGGATATCAAAAAACGTATGACAATGAAAAAAATGAAGGCACGACTTGGTTCAAGATTAGTTAGAAAAATTAAGTTTACTAAAAGATTTAATCCAGCATCTAAGCGAGTAGCGTCAATGAACAAGTCGCTGAGACGAAGATAATACTTGATCTTTTTGTAAAATTTTGTTATATTAGTGTATATAAAAAGGAAAACACATGACAAAAAAACAAACATCTTATCCAGAATATAGAACCATAAATGAAGCATATGAGCATTTTAGACTTGTGAGAATTTTGTTCAAATACTCCGGTGTACCAAGTGATTATTTAGAACACATGAGAAATCAAGTTGATAAATTTACTACAAAACTAGCAGGTACTTCAAGTAAAAAAGTCAAAGAAATGAAAGATATTTTGTCTGTGTTTAAAAAATCTTTTATAAAAAAAGTAGTAAAAAAAGGAACAGAGGATAAAGATTTCAGTTTAGCACTGTACACTACAAAAACCAATGATGGTGTGCAAATTGGAGAATATTTTGTTAAAATTTATAAAACAGATAAATCTGCAAGAAAACTATACAGTGTACATGACAAACACAACAGACCTTTAGTCAAAGATTTACTATTGTATGAAGTTGCTTTTATGCTGGTACACAGTTTTCATAATGATTATGATTTTGGCAATCAGCCAGTTGAAGAAATATTGGAACAACATGCTGAGTATAAAAAGATTGTGTTCAACTATGATACACAAAAAAATAAACTAGATGCTACAAGCCCAGAAGATTCTGAGTACAACTACTACAAAAACATGGTAATGGGGCTTAAAAGAAGCTTAAATCAGGTTTATAGGGGTATTAACAGCAAATACTCGCGTTTAATTAAAGCAAAAGAGACTAAATAAAAGTATGAAACTAAATGATTTAACATCCAAGTATGAAACACGTATTGCAAGAGTAAATCGTTGGCTTGAAGAAACTTACGGTTTTAAGGTTTATGACAAAGTAGGGCTAGAAGAACTGTACAGAGTCAAAACAGACCTTGATGCACAGCGTGAAAGTTTAAAATTATCTTTGCCTTTCAACTCATATCATCAAAATCCAGAGTATGCAAAAAACATATTGCTTTCAGAAGCAGTGGTTTTAATGATTGGTCAAATTGATGATTCTGCAATTGAAGGAATGAAAGCAGATCATACACACAGTTGTGGTTGTGATCACAATGAATCATGTGATTGCCCTAGTGATTGTGAGTGTGGTTGCAATGCTGATCAACCAGCAGTAACTTTGAAACCTTCTGAAGCAGTTGAATCAAAGCAAGAAGTTGTCAAAGAACAAGATGAGCTAGAACAAGCAGAAGTTATTTTAGCATCAAAACAGTTAGTTGATGAGATGCAACAGATCATTGAGAAACTTGGTAAAATGCAAAATGATGAATTAGGTGCAATAGTTGATCAAATGACATATCAAAAAGGCGCCGACACAGCAGTTGCATTTAATGATGCAGTTTCATCATCTTTAGAAAATTTATTATCACTTGCAAGAGAAACAAAAGAACAAATGAACAACGAAGTTTTAAAACTGCAAGGTGAAATGCCAGCATCAGATATGGCATCAGCAGATGACTCAATAGATGACCAAATGGATGACCAAGATGACGAAGAATTAGATTTACCAGCAGACAGTGATTTATCAACTGATGGTGATGAAGCGTCAGCAGGTCCTGAAGAAGAACCATTAGGCAGAGCTAAAAAGTCGTAATGCAATGCGTTTGTCTGAACTACAATCAGTAAAAGAAAACTATTTTACAAAAATCAAAACAGATGCAAAGAATCTTTTGATGTCTTTGATTGCACAAAAGAAAGACACAATTGATACTAATGAATTTATTAATGAATTATCAAGCATGGGACACAATGTAACTGTTGGTTCTTTACAAGATTTATTAAAAGATTCAAATCTTATACAAAGTGTTAATGACAAAGAAATAAAAATCAACAAAGACGTAAATTTAACAACGTACAGCGATGATGGTAAAATGGACAATGAAAAAGTAGTTGACAAACTGGCAAGTAAATCCATTGCTAAATCATTAAAATAGTGAATTTATTTTTAAATTTAATTCTTGCATTTCTCAGCGAAAAAGTTTAATATTAACTATTGGAAACAAAATGTCATTATTAGTAAAAAAATTTGATTATCACAATTTGAAAAGAACTACCATAGAAGGTAAGCGTCACTATCTAGACAACAACGGAAAACCTGTCCCGTCAGTTACAACGGTGTTGTCACATTTAAAAGATATGACTGGTTTAAACAAATGGAAAAAAAGAGTTGGTAATCAAGAAGCTCAACGTATTGTCACAGAATCTGCTAATATAGGAACAATTACACACAAACATTTAGAATGTTTTATTGAAGGTGTTGATCGTCCAAAAGGCAGTAATTTGATTTATCAACAGGCCAAACAATTGAGTGATATCATTATTGAAAATGGTATGACCAGTGTTGATGAAGTATGGGCGATTGAGCAGAGTTTGTGCTTTCCTGGATTGTATGCCGGAACGGCTGACATGATTTGCACATATAAAGGTGAGCCTGTAATTGGTGATTTTAAAACATCAAGACAGGTCAAAAAGCGAGAATGGGTTGAGGATTATTTTATGCAATGCGCCGCTTATGCCCTTGCTCACAACGAAATATATAACACAGATATAAGTGCTGGGTTAATTTTTATAGTATCACATTCAGGAGAATACCAAGAATTTACAGTCAAAGGCGAAGAATTTAAAAAATACACAGATATGTGGCTTGATAAAGTAGAACAATACTACAAAACAAACTAAATAACAGTATAGTTTAGGACAATAATATGACAACGACTTATGTAAGATTAAAAAACCGTAGAGGAAACAGGGAAAACTTGCCACAGCCTCTTGCAGAAGGTGAAATAGGTTTAGCAACAGATACACGAGAACTATATATTGGTACTGGTTCACAAGATTCAAAGAACCGTATGGTACAAATAGATAGTTTTTTAAATGCTGAACTACAATCACAGTCTTTGATTGATAATAGATTAGTAATGTTTAAACTAGCAGAAACTCAAAGTTTTCAAGGTAATGGCACAGATGCATCATCAACAGTTTTAAACGGTGGTACAGCATTAACATTACCGTCAACTAAATCTACACCAGTTGATGCAGATGACATTGTAGTTACAAAGTTTGATATTAACAATGTGCCAACTTTTATAGAAAGTTCACAGTACACAGTGTCTGTAGCAGGAAATGATCTCACAGTAACTTTTGTTGCTTCAGCAATACCGGAACAAAATTCTACAATTGTTGTATCAAAATGGACATCAAACGAAATCGTAGCAAAAGTCAAAAACCAATTTCCAAATCTAGTAACTGATCAGTCTTTATCAACAAATCAACTTTACATTGATTTAACAACAGGAACAGGATTTATTGATATTGGATCATCAGGTTATACACAGTCTCAAATTGAAACATCTTTATTAACAACATCAGGTGCAAGTGGCAGTGCTGATTATATTGACTGTTTTTCAAACACTGGTACAAACACCACATTAGATATCAGAGGTGCAATTACACAGTTAGGTTATGCAGTAGGTTCTCTTTTTGTACCTGGCACATTGTTAATTGAAACTGATTCTCCTACGCAGGCATTAACATTGTCAACGTTTCTTAACATTGCACTTGGTACTTCACAAACATCTGTTGCAAGTAATATAAAAATTTTTACACAAGATTCTAAGCCATCATTAACAAGTAATCAATACATTGCAACAAATGGTTTAATTAGAAAAACTTTAACTGCTAACACATCAGCAACTGTTACAAATTTTAATGGTCAAACAGAAAACACTGTTATCATTGATTACTCATTAAAAATAGGCACTGCATATGCAGTAGGAACTATTAAAATAATATCTGACCATCCAGATAGCACAAATATTGAGTACATGGACGACAGGATTGAAACAAATGATACATCAGCAGTTGTATTTTCCACTCCAACTGTGTCAGGAACAACCATTGCATTAAACTACACAAACAGCAATCTAACTACAGATGCATCAATGTCGTATGTATTAAAACGTTGGTTAACTTCTTAACAAAAAAATTAAATATCATTGCAAAGATATCTTGACAAACCACTGGTTGATATCATAAAATATTAAAAAATTAAGGTAAATACATTGTTGACTAATGTTTTTGGAGAAAAAATGAATAAGAACACAGAACTATACATCATCAAAAGAGACGGCACAAAAGAAATACTAAACATAAACAAAGTTCACAAAATGACTGAAGCGGCTTGTGAAGGTTTGAATGGTGTTAGTTCATCTGAGGTTGAAATGAATTCGGGACTACAATTTACCGACAGCATGACCACAAATGAAATACAAGAAATTTTAATTAAGTCAGCAAATGATTTAATCAGTTTAGAGTCACCAAACTATCAATATGTTGCGGCAAGACTTTTACTTTTCAGTTTACAGAAACATGTGTTTGGTAAATTTACACCATCTGATGCACACACTCCTTTGAGATTTGTTGTTGCTAGAAACATTGAAAGAGGTGTATATGACAGAGCTATTTTAGAAAAATATAGTGATGACGAATGGGCCAAATTAGACTCATATATGAGACATGATAGAGATTGGAATTTTACATACGCAGGTCTAAGGCAAGTAGTTGACAAATATCTTGTACAAGATCGTAGCAGTGGATCAATTTTTGAAACACCACAATACATGTACATGATGATTTCAGCAACACTGTTTGCAGATTATCCTAGAGATACTAGAATGAAATATATCAAAAAATATTATAATGCAGTATCTCAGTTTAAAATTAATATTCCTACACCTGTAATGGCAGGTGTGCGTACACCAATGAAACAATTTGCAAGTTGTGTTCTTGTTGATGTTAACGATTCGCTACCATCAATCTTTTCAAGTGATATGGCCATTGGTAGATATATTGCACAAAGAGCCGGCATTGGAATCAATGCAAGTAGAATTAGAGGTATCAATTCAAAAATACGTGGTGGTGAAGTTGCACACACAGGTGTGATTCCTTTTCTTAAGAAATTTGAATCAACTGTAAGATGTTGTACACAAAACGGAGTACGTGGTGGTAGTGCCACAGTTCATTTCCCTATTTGGCATCAAGAAATCAAAGACATTCTTGTATTAAAAAACAACAAAGGCACAGAAGACAACAGAGTACGTAAACTTGATTATTCAATTCAGATATCAAAATTATTTTATGAAAGATTTTTAAACAATGAAGATATAACTTTGTTTTCACCACATGATGTTCCTGGTTTATATGAAGCATTTGGAACAGATCAATTTGATGACATGTACGAAAAAGCAGAAAGAAAAACAAGCATAAAGAAAACAAAAATATCATCACAAGAACTGTTTGGAGAACTTTTAAAAGAAAGAGCAGAAACAGGTCGTATTTACATTATGAATATTGACCATGCTAACTCACACAGTTCGTTTTTAGATAAAGTTAGTATGTCTAATCTGTGTCAGGAAATTACATTGCCCACAACACCAATAGAACACATTGACGGAGATGGTGAAATTGCATTGTGTATTTTATCAGCAATCAACGTAGGACAATTAAGAGATCTTGATGAACTTGAAGAATTATGTGACTTGTCAGTTAGAGCGTTAGATGAAATTATTGATTATCAAAAGTATCCTGTAAAAGCGGCTGAGATCAGCACAAAAGCACGTAGAAGTTTAGGTATTGGATATATTGGTCTTGCACATTATTTGGCAAAACATCAAGTAAACTACAGTGACAAAGGTGCATTAAAAGTTGTACATGAATTAACAGAAGCATTTCAATATTACTTGATTTCTGCATCAGTTGAATTAGCAAAAGAAAAAGGCAAGTGTGAATATTTTGATAGAACAAAATATTCAAAAGGATTGTTACCAATTGATCATTATAAAAAAGAATTAGATGAAGTTTGTAACTCAAAATTAAAACTCAATTGGGAAAAATTGAGAAAAGAAGTTGTTGCTAGTGGTATGCGACATTCAACACTGTCAGCACAAATGCCATCAGAAAGTTCTTCCGTTGTTAGTAATTCAACCAACGGTATTGAACCACCAAGAGCATATTTGAGTATTAAAAAAAGCAAAAAAGGTCCTTTAAAACAGATTGTTCCACAATACAGTCAGTTGAAAAACTTTTACACACTGTTATGGGATATGAAAGGCAACGACGGTTATATCAATGTTGTTGCTGTGATGCAAAAGTTCTTTGATCAAGCAATATCAGGAAACTGGAGTTACAATCCAACACAGTATGAAAACAATGAAATTCCAACCAGTGTGATGTTTAAAGATTTGTTGACAACTTATAAATTAGGTTGGAAAACAAGTTACTATCAAAACACATATGATTTCAAAACTGATCCAGCAGAAGTTGAAGTACCAACAGAAAAAGCGGCTGAAGAATTTAATACTTTTGAAAAAGAAGGACAACAAATACTAGGTAATAACGTAGCAGTAGATGAAGAAAACTGTGAAGCTTGTACAATATAAGTTAAGAGGGAATAATGACAAAGACTGTTTTTAATAGAAACGAAATTGACTTTACTAAAGAACCAATGTTTTTTGGTGCTGACCAAAATCTTCAGAGATATGATATTTTTAAATATCCACAATTAGATAAATTAAATCAAACCATGCTGGGATATTTTTGGAGACCAGAAGAAGTTAGTTTGCAAAAAGATCGTTCTGATTATCAAGATTTTAGACCAGAACAAAAACATATTTTTACATCAAATTTGAAATACCAAACATTACTTGATTCAGTTCAAGGACGTGGTCCAAGTTTGGCTTTTTTACCTTATGTATCAAATCCAGAACTTGAAGGTTGTATTATTACTTGGGACTTTTTTGAAACTATTCATTCACGTTCATACACACATATTATGAAAAATGTTTATTCAAATCCAAGTGAAGTTTTTGATACAATTTTAAATGATGATGAAATTGTAAAAAGAGCAATTAGTGTTACTAAAAACTATGACAAGTTTAACCAACTTGCTGAAGATTATTTTCATAGAGGCAAAGGAGATATAAAAGAAGTCAAACGTCAATTATATCTTGCAATGGTAAACGTAAACATTTTAGAAGGTTTGAGATTTTATGTTTCTTTTGCTTGTACTTTTGCATTTGGTGAATTGAAACTGATGGAAGGTTCTGCTAAAATTATTTCATTAATTGCTAGAGATGAATCTCAGCATTTAGCATTGTCAACACACATTATTAAAAATTGGCAACAAGGTGATGATACTGAAATGTTAAAAGTAATAAAAAATGAAAAAGACACAGTGTATGACATGTTTAAAACATGTGTTGAAGAAGAAAAAGCATGGGCAAACCATCTGTTTAAATCTGGATCTATTATTGGATTAAATGAAACACTGTTACATAGATACGTAGAATTTATTGCAAACAAAAGATTGAAAGCAATAGGATTTGATCCTATTTTTGATCAACCAGTAACTCAAAATCCTTTACCGTGGACACAGCATTGGTTATCAAGTTCAGGATTACAAGTAGCACCACAAGAAACTGAAGTTGAAAGTTATATTGTAGGTGGTGTTAAACAAGACGTAAACAAAGACACATTCAAAGGATTTAAACTATAAAGGAAATTATGTTAAAAGAAAAATTAAAAAAAGATGATGTAATTGTTTTTCGTACAGTAGGTAGTGATGAAGTAATTTGTAAATTAGTTGAAGAATCACAATATAATTTTGTGGTATCAAAACCTCTAGCATTGGCAATGGGACCAAATGGTGCGGGTATGACAGCATATATGTTAATGGCTGATGCTGACGCAGAATTTGTATTTGATAAAAAAGTTATTATTACTGTAGCAAAAGCAAATAAACAAGCCGCTGAAGTTTATACACAAAGCACATCAAAAATAGTACAGCCTCCAAAACAGTCAATTATCACTTAATAAATACTATTATTAAGGTATAAACAAATGACACAACCAGTAACTAGATTAGGCGATATTTGTACAGGGCATGGATGTTGGCCACCAAGAGCAAGTAATGGTGCAAGTCCAAATGTTTTTGCAAATGCTATTCCTGTACACAGACAAACTGATGGTTGGTCAGTACATTGTTGTGGTCCAGCATGTCATGGTAGTACATTACAAGCAGGGTCATCTACAGTATTTGCTAACGGATTAGCAGTGGGAAGAATTACAGATCCAGTTGCTTGTGGCAGTTCAGTTAGCACAGGCAGTGACAGTGTTTACGCAGGATAGGAATTAGATATGGTCGGAAAAACAATACCAGGATTACAAACAGACAGTTTAAACTTTCCAACAGATATTACTCCAAACACTATACAAATTTCTGAAGTTCAAAAAAAGTTAATTGCCAGTGGTGCTCTTAATGTTGTAGATCATGTTGACCCATGGGGTAGAGATTGTAAAGCCTATGCTGGATTTAAAAATCCACATGAAAATACTTTAAAAGAAATTGCTCAAATTATTCAACAACAAAAAGTGTTGTTACCAGATGGTTGGGATCATAGTGATATAAATCAACGAGCAGTTGTGTCAGGTGCATTGATTGGACCAGGACAACCTGATAGAAAACTAACTGCAATGGAAATTAATGATATTAATTTTGTTGAAGGTGCTTTGAAAGATTTAACTTGGTTACAGGCCAGACAAAGTGGAATGTGTATAACAGAGTATGCAAACCCAAATGCTCAATGGCTTGTAATGGGCAATGAGGCCATTTATCCAAATTACGGTGTTAGTATTCCAACAACAGCAGGTTCTCCGGGCGGTGTTGCAGTGCCTACAATTGGCACTTATCTGAGTGCATTGAGCAGTATTAATTCATTAGCAACCACACTTGCTAGTGTTCCAGCAGTGTCAAGTGGACCATGTAAATTTATGGAAGACATGCTAGGTGCTTTGTTCAAAGCAGGACAGATACTTGGAGAAATTCTTGGCAAGTTAAAAAGTGCCATAGGTATTTTAGGAATGGCATTGGCAATTATTGGATTAGCAAAATTAATAATTGATCTTATCAAAAACGATCTAGCAAACTTAGGTAGGTTTTTAGAATTATTAAAACAAGCGGCACTGGCCGGATTACTTGCTGGATTAATGCAAGATCCTTGTGCGGCATATTTGATTAATTCTGCAATTGCAACTACACAAACAATTAATAATTTAAAAACAACACTGTAACATGTATAGACCTTTACCAGATGGATTGACAATTAAACAATCAGATTTACAAGGGTTAGGTCTTTTTGCCACAAAAAATTTTGATGCTGATGTTGTACTTGGTATTGTACATATTGAAAATAAAAATTTTCCACATGGATACATTAGAACTGCACTAGGTGCCTTTTATAATCATTCAGACAATCCTAATTGTAAAAATGTAAAAGGGTTTTGGCATCAAATACCAGTGTGTTATTTGACCACAATAAAACCAATCAAAGCAGGTGATGAACTCACAGCAAAATACACACTGTATCTTGACTTTGAATAATCCAACTTGACAAACTCAAAAACCTGTGTTATAAATATTTTGCAATGTTGAAATTGTTGTAATAGGTTGTGCGGACGTCGGGGCAGTACCGACCACCTCCACCATAAGCACTCTATCCCAACCTGACGAGGGTGGATCGCAAGAACTAAACAGAGTGCTTATGATGGGGGTGAACCAGGATCGACGGCGATTAAAAAGGCAATGGAGTTGTTCGGCGGAAGCTCGGTTAACGCAACAAACTTACAAATGCAGATGAAAATCTAGCACTTGCGGCCTAATTTAGGCTAACGGGGTTGGCAACTTACCTGGCAACAGAAAAGTTGCATTAAAGAAAAGAGTAATATGAGAAAAATTATATCAGACAGTTTTCCAAGCAAGTACGAATATACTTTTGACACTGATGGAACACTCAGATTAGAAACTAGAACCACGTATTTCAATGAAGGACAACTTTGGCCAATTATAAACAGTAAAATAGGTTATCTTTCAATTGCCAAAAACATGTCAACAAGTTTTATTGAATTTTTAAGAATTCAAAATTTACTATGTGATCATTATCTTTTTGCAAAAAACCGCAACACTGACAATAATGAATTAAACGGTATTGATAAAAAATTAGTTTTTTTGCGAGATCCTCATAAACGTTACATGTCTGGATTAACAGAATGGATATCTATGAAATTTGGCATTGACACAGCCACAATGAGCAAACAGTCATTGGTGCATGTAATACAAGCATTAATTGACATAACTGACATAGATGAACACACTATTGAACAAGTTCATTTTTTTAGAGATTTAAATCTAAACAAGTTCACAGTTTTCATGATGGATGAAACATTTTCTGAACAACAACTGTTTGACTGGATGAGAAAAAATGGTGTTAGTTTTCGAAATGACATAGAAACAACTTTACCAACACAAAATAGAACACACGACCATGAAGTCAAAAAACGTGTCTATGATATTGTACAATCGGTTTGTATTCGTTATCAATCATATATAACACATAAATGCAAAGGTGATGAACAGTTGCTTCTTCATTTTAAAGACAACAACCAAATAATAAATGATTCAAAGGTAAATTATGTTTAAAAAAATCAAACAATTTTGGAAAGACAGTTACATATCAAATCCATTGGCTTTTTATATGGAAATGATCAGTGCTGTGTTTGTAATTACTGGCAGTGCTATACTAACATACACAGTGTTAAACCCAAGACCAGATATATTTGTGCCTTTTTATTTTGTGGGCAGTGTGACAGGTTTTGTTGGTGCATATTATAGACAAGCAGTGTGGGTAATGGTATTAACAGCATGGTTTTCTACTATGAACATTATTGCATTGTGGAGATTGTTTGTATGATAAAAGAAAAAATAGCCACTTGGGGAGAAAATTTAGGACTGCTTGAAGGCATGGAAAGATTATCTTATCTTGTGGATTTATCAAAATCATCAACCACATTGCCTGAAGAATTAAGAACAGATGACAGGCTAGTTACAGGTTGTGTTAGTAAAATTTGGGTAGATGTAGGTTTGAAAGAAAACAAAATTAATGTATACTATGACAGTGATGCAATGATTACTAAAGGAATAACAAGAGTTGTTTGTGAGTGTTTTACAGGTGCTTCAAAACAAGAAGCATTAGATACCACAATTGAAGATTTTGCAAAATTAGGAGTAAGAGAATTATTAACACCACAACGACAAAATGGATTGTCTCGTTTAATTATAACAATACAACAAAAAATAGAAGCACTATAATATGGCATGGGTAAAATATTTTGTAATAGAAGAAAATTGGTGTAGTGGATTTCCTGATGCACTTGTTGGAGCAGATGAAAAAGAAAAAGAAATTTGGGATTTTTTGAAAAAACACGAAATTGATTATGGATACAAATGTGATCAAACAATACCTTCATTTGTGCATAATGGTATCAGTTGGTATTGCCATCAAAAAAGTGCAAAAAAAGTACAAACAAAATTCAACATAACAGACATAGTAACAGACAAAGAACAATTAAAAGAAGAAAAAAATCAAGATAGTGAACTAAAAAAGTTGATGAAAACTGAAGAATGGCTGTTAAATAAACTACAAAAAGATGCAAATGATATTATTGGACGAGGAAATAAAAAATTAAAATTTTCGCAATTGTTAAAAGATGCAAATCCAGATATTGCCAAAGTTCGTTTACCAAAAGCAATACAAAAACTATTTGATGACAATATATTTGCAGTGGATGAAAAAAGTGTAGTAATTAAAGGAGAAAATTTTAAAATTGTGGAATAAAATTGGAAGGGTGGCTGAGCGGTTGAAAGCACTGGTCTTGAAAACCAGCATAGGGGCAACTCTATCGTGGGTTCGAATCCCACCCCTTCCGCCAGCATATAAGGTTGATTATTTAGATTAAATATAGTATAGTAATATAAACAAAGAGAATTAAAAATGACTTATTACGTAAATCAAAGTTGTATAATGTGTAAACACACAGACTGTGTAGAGGTGTGTCCTGTCGATTGTTTTTATGAGGGCGAGAATATGCTGGTGATAAATCCTGATGAATGCATAGATTGTGGTGTTTGCGAACCAGAATGCCCAGTAGATGCTATCAAACCAGACAGTTTTAATGAACCAGACAAACAGCACTGGTTAGACATTAATAAAAAGTTTGGAGAACAATGGCCAAACTTAACAAAAATTATTGATGAGATGCCTGATGCTGAAAACTACAAACCCGAAACATATCAAAAAGACAAAACAGAATTATTTTCTGACAAGCCAGGGAAAGGTGATTAATGAGTAAAAAATTTAGCGAACGTTGGAAAGAAGAAAAAGAAGCCAAAAAGGCATTGAAAGAAAAAAAGCAAATGGCACAAGAACCTAAAAAACAACAAACTTTAAATGATGCACTAGAAAAAGATCAGTTTCATATTGACACAACAAAATTCAAAGACAGACATCTTTTTGTGGCCACTCCAGCATATGGTGGACTTGTAGGAGAAGCATATTTAAAATCTATGGTTAAATTTGGAATCATATGCAGTAGGCATGGAATACAATTTACATTGGCCACTATTGCAAATGAAAGTTTGATCACAAGAGGTAGAAACACATTGGTATCAATGTTTATGCAAGAACCAAAATACACAGAAATGGTTTTTGTTGACGCTGACATTCATTTTGTAGCAGAAGACTTATTGAAATTATGGTACAGAGCTATTGACAATGAAACAGTGCAAGTGGTAACAGGAGCATATCCTAAAAAAACTATCAATTGGAAAACAATAAGACAAGAAGTTGTTTCTCACAATTTGCCAGAAGAAAAAATGGAAAAATATCAAGCATCATACGTTCTTAATATTAGAGCCGACGAAGAAGGTAGAATACCAATGAGAAATGGATTGCTACCTATATATGATGCAGGCACAGGATTCATGTTGTTTAAAAGAGATGTGATACAAACAATGATGGATAAATGGCCTGAGTTGCATTATAAAAATGATTTAGGAACTGATCCAAAATATGATCCTTACATGTATGCACTGTTTGACACAATCATTGATCCAAAAACAAGACGTTATCTTTCAGAGGATTACACATTCTGTAGACGTTGGCAAGAGCTTGGAGGATCAATATGGTTAGATCCGTCAATTAATTTGGATCATCAAGGTACACATTTATTTAGAGGAAATATTTCAAATCAATTTACAGTTCAAAAACAAATAACTGATCAAAAAGCAGATGAGATGTTGGCAAAAACCAATAAATTGATAGATGAAAGTAAATGAGTTTCAATCCAAATGATTTAAAAAGAAATTCTAATAGTCCAGAACAATCATGGCCTTTCTGGATAGTTCCATCATTTGCAATATTAGATTATTCATTCAAAATTTTATTTGTGCTGTTTGTGATACCATGGTTATTTGGTTTAACATGGACAGTGCTAGGAATGTTT
>Ga0102957_1000075_pt1 | contig 24506 bp, 27 predicted proteins | sample SalPon2_A_H2O_MG_2_FD_84517 | JGI IMG/M metagenome (GOLD analysis project Ga0102957, IMG submission 84517) | Salt pond water microbial communities from South San Francisco under conditions of wetland restoration - Salt Pond MetaG SF2_A_H2O_MG | ecosystem: Environmental > Aquatic > Non-marine... | reverse complement strand
CCAAAGAAATTGGAATCATTTGAAGAAACTGTAAGAACGTTTTCTTCTTGTTTAACAGACAAATCACTCTTACCAAATCCAGCGACTGCAATAGCAATTTCAAAGCTATCTTCATCGTGTTTCACCACGTTATGTGGTGGGTATGTTGGCTGTTTTGAACTCAATTTTTCGATTCGGTCAAAAACGGAATCGAACCCGACTGTCCACGCATGTGGAATATTGTATGTTGTCATTTTTTTTTTATCTCCTTATTTAAGCGAGTTAATAGTGCGGACTCCTTTCGGACATCCAATTTAAATAGCTTCTTGCTATTCAAAACTTATTTATACGATTTAACGTTCCCAATCGTGTATTTTGTTTCTAAATTCCATTCGCTTTTATCACGATGTGAAATAATCTTTATGGCTCTTAGAGAAACTTTTGGCTTTGCAGATTCTGGAATAACTATTTCCAATAAGCCCCAATCAGATAATAACGTTGCAATAGTATTTCTTCTACCTAAATCATCTTCAGAAAAATTTGAAGGTTTTCCATCGAGGAGAAAAAGTTCTTTAAAATGCACGATAAAATACCGACCTTGCTTATGTAAAATATGGCAACTTTGATAAAGCGTGTTATGTTCTCTTTTTGACGATACTCCAATACGAGTAAGAGTTTCTTTTATTTTTAAAAAATCGTCAGGTTCATCAATACGAACCTCTAGCATGCTGTGTGGTGTCCATTCTATAATATTTTCACTCATGTAGTGTATTTATAAAAAAAGAAAACTTCACATTATTTTTTAATTTTTTTAAAAGTCCAAGAAAATAATTTAATATAAAGCAAAGCTGTTCCTACAAAATAGACGTGTTTTATTGTATTCTTTTTCATTTTCCTCCCTTATCATGTTTCTTATAAAGTTTATTTATTTCATTCTTATTAAATAAGGGATAGACAGCTTCTGCCTTCTCTCTAGAATATCCATATTCTTTTTGAATTATTTCAACATCTTTCATAGCATTTGCTTTTTTTCCCCATTTAGAAAATCTACGCTTTGCAGTAACGATATTACGATAAAAATCATATTGCATACGATTAGGAATATTATGGTGAATATTCATTTCATTTGCAAATAGAATAGTGTCTTTAAAGTAAGACAAACCACGATTAATCATAAATGGAACGTATGCTTTATCAGGAGAATCTGGATTTGCAATTTCAAGAGAATGATCTGCCTTACAATCTTCTAATAAATGCTTTCCTTTTCGACCATCGTTGATCGAATTAATAAAAGTGAATGGTGTTAATTTACTCATTTCCATTCAGATGATGCCATGATTTCTGTTAAACAAGCAACAGTATTAAGCTCTTTATCAGCTACAAAAGCAGCCTTATATTGATAATCAGCAAGGATTAAAATAATAGCCGGAATAGATTGTGGTTGTGCATAATCATAAAGTGTATCATAGATACGCCTAAAAATGACAGATGAATCGATGTCTGTATTATTAGTCACCCAAGATCTCATATTTTTAAAATCTTTTGATTTGAGATAACCAACAAGTGCAGCAATATTCTGATCAGACATACCAATTAAGATATCAGCAGTTATCTCACCAGATGATGAATACCTTTGAACTTCGTTAATAACTCTACGCCAATCAGGTGCATACCGCATAATCAATTCAGCAAGAATTTTATTATTAAAGCCTACATTTTCGGTTGTAAGAATATCTTGAAGGCGCTTCATAAAACCAGCAGCAAGTTCTGCCAGTTGTTTTTTAGTAGTATTGAACTCAATTACAGAACAACGTGAATGAAGGGGTTCAATGATTCGATTCTTAAAATTACATGTAAGTATGAATCGACAATTAGCACTAAATTCTTCAATGAAACCTCGAAGAGCAGGTTGTGTAGATTGCGCATTCAAGTAATCAGCCTCATCAAGGATAACTACCTTAATACCACCATTTAAAGAAACTGACGAAGCAAACTGCTTAATCTTAGAACGAAGAACGTCGATACCACTTTCTTCTGAAGCATTGATAACCATGTAATCGAGATCTAATTGATTACATAACGCTTTAGCAACTGTCGTTTTACCAAGACCTGCAGATCCTGTAAGAAGCATATTATGCATTTCACCAGTATCAACAATCTTTTGAAAAGTCTTTTTTAGACTTTGAGGAAGAATACAATCTTCGATAGTTTGAGGGCGATATTTTTCAACCCATAGGAATTCACTTTTACTCATAAACAAATATATTATAGGATATTTTAGCCTAAATGTACATAAAAAAATGGCTCGGGTACTTGGATTCGAACCAAGGGCCTAGTGGTTAACAGCCACCCGCTCTGCCGCTGAGCTATACCCGAATTAGAAATATGGAGCTTCCTGTCAGACTCGAACTGACGACCCCGAGATTACAAATCACGTGCTCTACCAACTGAGCTAAGGAAGCAAAAAATTACTTAAAGATGTTGGTCAATCGTGAAAAAATACCTGGTTTTTCAACTTCGATATATTTCACAACTTCTTTTTCAATCACCTTTGGTTCAGGTTCAGAAAATTGAACAGGATATACGTCCTCTGGATTTTTCTTTGCACGGTTTAAAGCTTTTTCCATATCACTATGTGTAAAAAGATACGCTTCACCATTTTCTCCAAAAACATGAAAATACTGTTTTGATGAACTTGTTCTTCCGTTCTTATTTGCAACAAGGCTAATGTAAGCTCTCTGTGGATTTTTTTTAGTCATAATCTAAAATTTTATTAAAGTTATGGCCAGTTTTACAACATAGCCAGGTTGCCGAGTTAGTTACTCTGAGGTTTCCTCAGTCCCCTCTGTGCTAGGAGCATCTGTCGGATTCTCTTCTTTTGGCACATGAAATTCAACAAAAGCCGCAAAAGAGTCGCGGACATTTCCTACGGCAGAGAGTTCAGATCCTCGAAAGGCTCCGCGCTCTGACGAAAGATCGATGATCTGAACGACCGCTGCAATTTGTTGAACAGATAGTTGAGGTTCTGTATTTTCCTGTGTTACTTCTGGAGTATTTTTTGTTTCTTCTGACATAATATATTATGAGTTATAGTTTGAGTTTTTTTCAAGTGCGATCCAATATTGGGTTTTGTTATTTATACCATTCCATTGTGAAATAAGTTTAGAACTTACTGAAATTTCATAATCGTCTGGTAGCAATTTCAAGTTAGAAATAAGAAATTGGAAATCATAAGACCTTGATTCTCCATCGCCAATATTAAGACGATATGTATTTGCAGAAGAATTATCAGGATCTTTTACTTCCAAATATACCTTATCACTATCTTCAGTTGATACAATAGAGACTACCGCATGTCCTAATGCACCTCCTGCTTTACGAATTTCATTAATAATATTCGAAGTAATTTTTACTTCAAAATCTGGCTCCGGCATATTTACATCTTTTTGCGGAGATGTAAGAATAAGAGGATCAGAATAACGATAATTCACAGAAGCTCTTTCGTTTCTAATTGACACCGAATTATCACCAAAGTCCAATTCTGGATCTTCAATAAGATTGAGTGCAGACAAAAATTCGTTTAAGTCATAGATTCCCACTTCGGTATCGAAGGTTTCCTCAACTGTTGCATTTGCCATAATATTTTTAGCATCCGCAATGGTTGATAGCTTGTTGCCATTTTTAATCACAAGGTTTGGATTAATGGCAGAAAAGTTCTTTAAAACTTCGATTGTTTCTTTACTGATTTTCATAAACTTGAGTTATTCTACACTATTTTTAGCAGTTTGTAAATAATAAAATTCCAATAAAAACATCATACAGCAGATTGCGTGTGCGGCATGATGAATGCCGGTCTCCTCATCAGTCGTTTCTCCACGTTGTAAGGCCCATAAGTGACGTTGCGCTGCAGCAAAATAACGATTATCAAGATTCTCAAGGAATTTCCAATTGTTTCTGTCATATTTTTGGGCACCATAGGTTAAAACCTTTACTACGTCGTCGAGAGCATTCGGAGGAACTAAGCTATAGTCTGGTTTTGTTGAATCGTATTTAATTCCTGTTGTGTTCACAAATTATTATACTGTATTTTAAGCTAATTGTAAATCACTTTTTTTCATTTGGCTAAAATTATTCACCTTTTCAAATTCTATTTTAGCAGGAAATTTACCTTCTAGTAGATCCTGTTTATGGGAAATAATAAAAACGTTTGTTTCGTTTCCAAGTGTATAGAGAATTTTAATAAGGTTGTCAACTCCGTCTGCATCCATACTTGAATCAAATGTCTCGTCAAGAACCAAAAGGTTTGTATTGGCACTATTTTTCATCTTAGCTATTTGTCGCCATGCAAAAAGAAGACTCAAATCAATCCTTTGTTTTTCACCTTCAGAAAATGAAGCATACGTAAATTCATCTCTATGACGAGATTTAATTGTTTCGTTAAATGAATCATCAAGATGGAAGAGAACAAAGAAGTCAAGTACCTGTAAATATTGGTTAATCAACTTATTCATAATAGGGAGATACTGACGTATAACCTTTGTCTTAATTCCAGTATCTCTTAACAATTCACCAATGGCATCAAAATAAGAACTAATTTTTGCTTGTTCAACCCTAACAACATTAAGCTCTTCTTGCTTTTTTCTATCGTTCAAAAGAATTTCTTGCGCATCGCTACTATCTTGCTTATCTATCGTTTTTGAAAGTGATTGTATTCTATTTTTAAGAATATTAATCCGTGTTTGATTGTTAAGAATACTACTATTAACTTCGTTTAAATGAACTATTTTCTTATGTAGTACCTTAACATTTTCTTCAACTACCTTCAATTTTTCTTTTGCGGAATAATAGTCTTCATTTAGAGATTTGGCTTTTGCTTTACATTCATGGTTTTTATTCTTTTTAAGATCTTCAGAAATATCCTGTGAACAAGTAGGACAACAATCGTTTTCATCATAAAAAATAGATTCTTTTACAACATCATCCATTTTCTGTTTAAGTGCATTGATAGTTATAGCATAATCATGGCTAGTTGATGTTTCTTTATTATGTAATTTTAAACTTAAATCATAATCTTTGTCATATTCATCCTGTAAAGAAGTATTACTTTTTAGCAATTCAGCAATTTCTTCGTTTAAATTTGCGATTTCTTTTTGACGCTTTTCTTCTTGTGACGAATCAATCTTTTTTAATTCATCAATATGTTTTGTTTGGAGACTAATCCTTTCTTTAAGAATATTTAAACTGTTGTCGGTTTCTGCCATCTTATTTCTAAGATGTATTGTTTTTTCTTTTAGAACTCCATTCATTTTTGTGAAGATTCCAATATCAAGAAGATCTTCAATCACATTCCTCCTTTGATGCGAAGGTAATTGCATAAATGGAATAAAGTTTGATGAACCTAAAACAACAACCTGATGAAAAGATTTGTGATTCAGTTTAAGAATATTTTGCTCAATAAGTTTTTGATAATCACGACTATGTGATTCTTGATTTAACAAATTACCATTACGATAAACCTCAAAAATGTTAGGCTTTATCCCTCGAATAATTTTGTATTCTATAGATCCAACTGAAAACTCAACTGTAACTAAACAGTTTTTGTTGTTTATAGAATTAACCAGCTGAGGTTTATTAATGCTCCTATGAGGTTTACCGAAAAGCGCATAGGATAGAGCATCTAACATAGTAGATTTACCAGCACCATTTGAACCGACAATCAATGTTGATTTTTCACGGTTAAGATAAATTACAGATTCGTTATTTCCAGTTGATAAAAAATTCTTCCAAGTAAGTTTTTTAAATATAATCATTATATAGTGTCTTGTGCTTGCGCTTCAATCAATAGTTCTTGCATCATTTTTTTAAGAACATCTTGATTTAAATTAGTTTCTGTTGCATCGATATAGCTATTTAACAATGTTGGAGTATCATCGACCTTGACGTCTGAATCATCGATTTTATCACCAGAATATTCATCCAAAGATTCAATGATACGCACTTCGTACGGGTTAAAGTCGTATACTTGTTCCATGAATTTATCAAAGATGTACAAATCAGTTTTATTAGTGACAACAATCTTTATATAGGTATTCTCGATATCACTCCGACTAAATGTCGGTATTTTTGTTTCGTCATAATATACTTTTTGAAACAATACAATAGGATTACGTACAGAAGTCAATTCCCTTGTATCAATATCTAAAATGTGAAAGTGCTTAGGATCATTTGCGTCTGACCAAGTTAATTCATATTGAGTTCCAAGGTAAGTGACATTTCCTTCAACGCTTTTTGTGTGATAATGACCTGAATAAACAGCATCATAACGATTAAATAAGCTCTTATCCATACCATGAGATTTTATATTTGCATTACCCATGTACTTAAATCCTCCTAATTCAAGGTGGCCCATAAGAATTGAAGCATTTGAATTTTGAATAAAATCCATGCATTCTTCTTCATTTTCAGGACAAATCCATGGAAGAAAGCCAATTCCTAATCCATCGAATTTTTTTATTGTTGGATCAGTATGTATATTAATACGATCATTATATTTTTCCAGTATTAATTCTAAAGAATTTAGACTATTTGTATTTTTGTAATAAACGTCATGATTTCCTGGAATGATATCCATGTAAATATCATTATCATAAAGCTTACTAATAAATGTATCATAGTTATGTTTTAACACTTTATAATTTACGAATTTACGATGATCAAAATAATCTCCGAGGTGAATTATGTCTCTGATACCATTATCATTTAAGTATGGAAAAAAAACTTCCTCGAAAAAACGACGAGAATAATTCAAATATATATCAGACCCATTTTTAACACCAAAATGAGTATCATTTATAAGAGCTATCTTCATGTTAAGTAAAATTATCTAATAGACCAATTTTCTTTTTGGTGCGGGTTTTTCTTTTTAGATCTTTACCAAACTTCCTAATTTCAGAATCCCTTTTACGAATCAGCTGAGATTTAAATCTAACACGATCTACAATACCAGCTGCATCAGGACAACCGCCTACATCCATAAATCCTTCTGCTCCAGAGTGTTCCATATAGAGCTCTTTAATATCTTGATGTTTTTTCTCTTTAGCAATCCTTCTTAAAAATGCATAATACGTTATCTGCGTAAAATAAGCAAAAGCGTTTGGTAAACCTGTTCTTGTTGCCTTTTTGACGTCATAATTCATAATAGCTTTGATGCAATTTTCTACAGCATCCATAACCATTTCCTCTCTGTATGTGTATCCTGAGAAATTTGGCTTATGTGAAAGGCCTTCTGCAATTTTCAAAAAGCAGCTACCAATATACTCGGTGATTCGGGGTTCATCAATTTTGTTTTCACGGGCCTCATTTACTGATTCCACGTAAGCAACGACTGCCCCAGAAAATTCCTTATTGTTCACATAATGTGGTTTCTCTCTGGCTTTCTTTTTCATAGTTACATATATATTCTACCATATAAAATACAACATGTACATACTTTTTTGTACTAATTGTATTTTTTTATTTACAGCCTTTCCATTATAGGGTATAATATTCTTAGAATAACAAAAACCACTAATTATCGTAAGGTCTCCACTTCTTCCTCCACTCTAAATCCTTTGGTTCTTCGTACTCATATATTGCTTCAATACCTCCATCGAATTCAGCATTATCTAGATTATCAAGGTCATCAGTAAATAATCTATCTAGTATTACATTTATCTCATCATCTGTTAAACTATCCTGTAGATTATTCTTAATAAGATATCTATGATATTGAATTTGAATATCGTCTATAACAGATGCAGAAGCAATAACTCTATCTTTGTGGATTTTTATTATATCGTCGTCTTCAGATAATATCCAAGGGATAAAGATTGAATTTCCTCTACCAGTCACTTTGAGCTCTATTGCGGTAGATATGTAGAAAGATTCACTTTCATTATCATAATGTTTTTCATTAGCTATAATGTTACTTCCATCTGTAAGTCTATAATTAATGAGATTAAAATTGTTAAGATAGTCTCTTAATTCTTTTTTCATAGTGGCACTTCGTGAATTTTGTAAATGAATTTTTCTTTAGAATAAATCTTAACACGTTCTATAGCGTGATTTAAAGTGTAATTCTTCTTCTTTTTCCAAGAAAGATCGTCAGCTAAATCATAGATTGTAGTTCCTTGTCCGTCAGCTGTCTTTCTTAAACCCCGGCCGATTGATTGCAAAACACGAATTTGTGATTTTGTCGGCGAGGCAAACATAATATTGTGGAGGTTAACTATATTTATACCTGTCGAAAAGGTTCCTACACTTGCTACGATGATTGCATTTTTTTCCTTTTCTGTTATTTCGCGAATCCTTTCTCTTTCTTCTGCATTTACTGCTCCAGAAACAAAAAAGACTTTTCTATCTGTGCCTTTTAATTTCTCTACAAATGCATCATACAAAGGTTTTCCGTGTTTTTGAACAAGATTATAAAGAACAAGAGAATTGCCTTTTTGATCACATGTAAGGTTAACAATAAACCTATTTCTTTTTTCATGAGAAACAATATGATCAATTTCATCCTGGTATTTTAAACCCTTGCACATTCTCCTTTCTTCATCAGGATATTTAAGAACTAAACACTGAATAGTTAATTGTGCTAAAGTCTCCGAATCAATAAGATCCTTTGTTGTAGTGACTCTATAAACAGGACCAAAATTTCCTTCAAGTGTCATTTGATTTGATAAAGCATCATCAATAGTTCCAGTTGTGCCTATCCTAAATCCAGCATTAACTAATCGATTCATAATTGTAGTTAATGACTTAGCTTTAAATGTGTGGGCCTCATCTCCTATTACCATTCCATACGATTGAAACCAAGACTGTGGAAGCTTAATAGCACTTTGCCATGTTGTAATAACTACAGATGCATCAAAACCAACTTTATCTTTCCCTGAATAAATTTTATGTACATCTTCATGAACATCAAAAGAATCATCTTGATATGAATATGATTCAAAATCTTTATACATTTGTTCAACCAATGATGTAGTAGGAACTACAACTAATACCCTTTTATCCATTTCATGGTTTAAATAATGTCTCATCAACATGTAGATAATTAGTGATTTCCCTGATCCAGTTGGAGAAATGAGTATTGCTCTTTTATTTTGTATTCCATGCACAAATGCATCAAACTGATAATCCCTCGGTTTAATTATTTTATCTCCAATACTTATTGTGGATTTACTAATAAACTCTTCTAAATCTCCTTTTTCAAAGAAATTCTTATCTTTCATCGACTCGTCATAAACAAGTTTATATCCACGCTCATGACAAAATTCAGATACGCGTTTCATTAAACCAAATGGAATAGATTGCGATCTGCTATCAAAAAGACGAATCTTGCCGTCCCATAATTTATTTCTATAGGCAGGCATAAACTTGTATCCTTCTGCGAAAAAGGTAAAGTACTCTTGTAACTCCATCAATATACCAGAATCATCTGATCTGAGGATAACTTTAGCCTCATCTTTTTTATACGCAGTTATCATTACATTCCAGAAGTAAACTTCTTAAAGTCTAATATATTTTTTACATGTGTATGCCTCCAACGAATATTGCCCATAATTTCTTCAAGCGTATCAATAATTGTTTTCTGATAATCGATTTGCGCTTTTATTTTTACGAGATCTTCATCAGTTGAATAATACATATCCATATCTGACTTCATCGGTTTGGTCATACCATCGAATGGATCGTATTTCCAATTATGGCGATCCATATCATCCTTGGTCATTTTACCATTGTAATAGAGCCATTTCTTTTTCTTCATGGACTCATATTCCATTTCTTTTTTCTTTAGCATTAGCTTTGCCATCGAAAAAAGTTCTAAATACTTAGCATGTAATTTAGAAGATTTTGTTGTTTCTTCGTCTAAACAAATATCATCAATAACTACATCTTTTTTCCACATTAACAAAATATCATTCAAATCCATAATCTATATTTTTATTTATTCCTACTTAATTATGAGGAATTCGTCATATCTAAATGACACATCTGCCTGAGCATATTCAATATCATTTGCCTGAGCATTAAATTCAACACCACTTAAAGATGTTGGAAACGCATTTTTAAACTGAAATTGTTTATTGACAGTACTATGATTAGTCATAACAGAAAGAATCATATCAGCCGCTTCATATTTTTCTGTATTTTCTTTAAGCCAATTGTAGATCTCAGTGTAGTTTTTCATATCCTCATCAATCGCAAACCTCAAATTTAAAGCACCAAACTGCCTAGTTTCGCTTGATTGAAATGCAATCCCACCTCTAAAATTCATCTGAATTTCTCCTGCAGTTATTTCAGGAATACTAAAACTTGTAATAAAGTATTCAGTATTTGCATATTTTTGCCTGTTAATAGTCAATTTAAAACCTACAGGTGATAAAAGATTAACATTAGTTGTTAGATTATTTTCAGCCATAAATCTATTTATAAAAAAGGGGCCCCTTCCGAGGCCCCTTTAAAGTTATAGGTTTAAGCTATATTAGCTCTGACCTCCAACGTTGATGTTCTTCACGCGGAATGAGCGGAAGTATGGGTTAGAGTTAGCAGCTCCAATACCGTCAATTGTTCCAGTAATAGGGTTAGCAATAAGACCGTAACGAGTCTTAAAGGCAATCTTAGGTTGGAATGTGTTCTCACCAACAGCGCGAACCATTGTAAGAGGGACATAAGGAGCATAGAACATACCAGCGTCATAAGGAGAAGTTCCCTTATAACCAACAGTAGCATAGTCAGTTGTAGAATAAGGATCAACATAAACCTTAAGCTTACCATTGAGAGTACCGGCAAATGTGTTACCAGCAGCGTCAACAGCAAGTTCACCTTCTCCACCGAACTTAAGTGATCCGGCAGCTGCAAGAGCGGAAGCAACGTTGCTGGAGCAGATAACGTAGTTACCCTTACCGCGACGTGTCTCAATTGCAATTGTGTTGGCTTCCTTCTCGATCTGGAAGATCAAAGACTGGAATTTCTCAACAGCCCATCGGCCATCAGCATCAGCAACAAGGTCAAATGCTTCAGTAGATCCAACACCACCAACTTTACCAGTATTAACGATGCTGCGGATAACCTCACGGTTAATTTCAGCAAGGATCTCACCGGAAAGGATGTTAGCAAGCTCGGACTCAGCATCGAGACCGTGAACAGCCTTAAGATCTTGAGCAAGCTCCATGGTGTATTCAGCCTTAAGTTGACGTGTCTTAGCAGTCACAGTCGACTTTTCAATGGTGAATCCCATTTCGGAGAGATCGTTAGTGCCAGGATTGTTACCTCCAATTTCAGCAGTTCCAGTAGCAATACCAGTACCAGTAGTAATTCCACTTTCAGGAGAATCAAACAATCCTCCAGCTTGTGTACCGGTGCCGCCAAAGTCAGTATCAGCCTCATTGAAGAGAGCTTCTGTATCAGCTGTGGTAACTTTACCAGGGTTATTTGCACCGTCAGTAGTGTCGTTATAACGAGCCTTCATTGCGAAAATGAGGCCAGTAGGTCCGGACATTGGCTGAACACCTGCAACATCATAAGCGATGAGGTTAGGCATTGCACGACGAACGAGAGAAATGAGAACTGGATCTGGGTTTGCAACAGAACCGGTGGTAACACTTGTCTCGTTAAGAGCACCGAAAGAAGAAGCGTGTGCTTCCTCGCGAAGAGCGATTTCAGTATTCTCAAGTAATTTGGCTGTAACAGCCTTCTTATAGCTATCAGTGATAGCAGGAGCGTCAGCGTGCTCAAGCACGGGGCCCCACTTTTGGATTTCTTTTTCTGCGTTAAGCATGATTTTGTTTCTTTCTATTTTGTTGTTGTTTGGTTGGGTTATTTAAAACGAGAAAGTGTTGAAACATAGCGTTGCATGTCACTTGACATTTTGCTATTAGCATCAACTTGACCTTCTACAATTGTTTTTACATTTTGTGAATCAGATGATTCGGTGAGTTCTTCTTCTGAAGAATCAGAATCAGAGAAGAATCCTTCTTTAATAGTAGCTACCTTAGCAGCAAATGTTGCTGCATCCTCAAACTTAACTTCTTCAACAAGTGAAGAAAGCTTAGCAGCTTGAGTAGTGGCTAAATCAGAAGATGCTTCAGCAAGAATTTGTACCCGATGAAGTTTTTCAATTTCTTCAACGAGAACTTTATTTTGTTCTTCAGCATCTGCGAGAGACTCCTTAACAGAAGTAACTTCTTCAGAAAGTTCATCAACAAGATCAACTTTTGAATCAGGTACCTCGATGTAGTGCTCAGTGAACACTCCGTGGAGAGCCTTCATGAAGTTTTCAGTGATTTCAGTGCGAAGCTTGTTATCGACAAACTCTTGGTTCTCTTCGATCCAAGATTCAACCACATAAGAAAGATAATCATCAATCTTAGTGACAAGGGACTCACGAATATATCCAACTTCCTCTTGGAGGTCGTCCTGATATTGTGCTTCGAGAGACTCTTTAATTTCAACAACACGATTTGCAACAGCACCTTCGAACAGAGTAGCAACCTTAGACTTAAAGCCTTCGGTTAATTCCTGCTCAGAGTCAGCAAGGATCTTAAGATCTTCAGCATAGCTTTCAGTCTCAGTTTCCTCGTGCATACCACCGCAAGAAGAATCTTGAATAGCTTTATATGAAGCCATTAAATCATCTTTTTTCATAGCCTTAAGTTGGCCATACATTGCGTTGATAATGTCTGCTTTTGTTTTAGGTACTTCTACTTCATCATCTTCCTCAGTCATATTAATACTCTTATAAGCATTAACAAGCTGAGATTTCTTCATGGACTTGATGGCGTCAAAACTTGCTGCAAGGAATCCTGCTTTGGTTTTAACATCAGGAAGATTAATTTCTTCCATTTCATCTTCATCTTCGTCACCGTGCTCTCCTTCAGACATTTCGTCTTCGTCTTCATCACCGTGCTCGGACTCTTCCATTTCTTCTTCGTCCTCTTCTTCGTCCTCTTCTTCTTTTTTAGCAGATTCCTCTACTTCTTCTTCAGAATCTTCGTCTTCATCCTCATCGGATTCTTCTTCGGATTCATTCTTCTTAGCTTCGCCAAGAAGTGCGTCTAAGACGTCTTGAGTTAAAGGATCACTTGTAGATTCCTCAGAAACTTCTTCAGGAATATCCTGTTCAAGCTCCTGATTCTCAACAAGATCCTTTTCTTCAATGTCTTCAATAATTTGTGTTTCTTCTGACATATATAATTCTTGTTTGAATTTAGAGTTTGGAGAGGAAATCATTGAAGATCCTTTCCTGAGCTTCGCTTACGCGCCCAAGTGGTACCTTATTAATTTCAGTCTCATATTCTTCAATCTGTTGAGGTTTAAGAAGACCATTTTCCCAAATCCACTCAACACCTTCCATAATGCCTTCAACGAAAGCAGATGGTGCACTTGGATCTTGGACAATGTCAACAGTAGAAAGAACGAAATCGTCCTTTACGTATGTTTTGCCTTCTCTTTGTTCAACAGTACCCATACCACGACTAGAGACACCTAACTTGCATCCACCTTCAACGAGACCTTTCACAATTTTGCCCATTGGTGTATCAAGAATAAGTGCCTTTCCAACAACATTATTACCATTCCAATTAAGTTCGGTAATTCTGTGTGAAACTTTATCTAAGTTAATTGAAGGACCCTCAGGGTGATTTAATTCACCAACAGCTCGTCCAGTTTTAACTTGTTCTTTTACATACTTTCCGCATGCTGCTTCTAATACAGCTTTAGGATAAATGCGTTTATTGCGGTTTTGTTTTTCCGCTTGCATGAATACACCTTCGATGTAAACATCCTTTCCGCCATCTTTCTTGGCTTCACTGATGTATTCAATTTGTTCTAAATGTTCTGTGATTAATTTCATAAATTTTATGAGTCCATTGCTCCAGTTGCATATTGATCAGCCCAAATAGCAAAGGCCAATGTTTCAGATTTGTGAGGATTTTTATCAGAGCCACCGTCGTATCCAAGCTTATACGCATTCTTATAGTTAGGATCTTTCTTTACCATTTTATCCCAATCAGAAAATAGTTTTTCATCCATTTCGCCATACCACTGCATATATTCATCATCAGTTACTCCACGAATTTCCTTTGCCTTTTTAAGTAAATTAACTAAATCATTTTTAGATTTTGGTTCTTCAAGCTTTGCTTCTTTAAGATCAGCTGATTCTTCAACAACTTCCTTTTCAGGAGATTCGTTATTCTTATAAATTTGACTAGAAAGGTTAGCTTTACGTATCTCTAAAGCTTGATCCATTTTAGATGCAACTGCATTATTAAAAGCCTCAGGGGTAGCATTATTAGTTATAATACTATTAAATAATTCTTTAGCTATATCACTCATTTGTATATTATTTATAATTTTTATGTTTTAGAGAATCAAATATCGTCTTCAATATCTTCATCATCAGGCATTTCTGCCTTTTCTTTTTCAATTTCTTTATCAAGATTCATAATATCTTCTTCTGTCTGTTTAAGAATAACAGTACGAACGTATTTGTCAGAAATATATTTACCGACAATATCATCAAGCATTTGAGCCATTTCTAAACGTTCCCGCAATATCTCAAATTCCTTTAGTTCAGCAAAATAGTTATCCTCTAAATAACTGATATTAACCTTTTCTTCGATATCTTTCCAATCTTTTTCAGTAACAACACCCTTAAGAATCAATTGAATTCTAAGAGCATCTAAGAGCATAAACGAAAACTTCTTGCGGAGTCTATCAATAAATTTCTGAAACTTAACTTCTTCTCTTGAAACTTCACTTGCTCTTCCAACACTAAATGCTGTATCCTGCTCAAGCCGAGCAACAGGGACATTTAATGCTCGGTATAATTTCCTTTGGAAAAATTGAACATCTTCAATCTGACCAAGGTTTTCTCCTCCACCTAATGTAGAAATTTCTGTTCCTCTTCCACCTTCACGCCGTGGAAGATAAAAGTCTTCAAGCATAGACATGTGTCTACGATCATCACTAATATTTCCAGTGTCTGCGTCATAAACGAGTTTGTTTCTATAACGCGATACTACTTGTTGAAGATATTCTTCAGCTTTACCTTTTGGAAGGTTACCTACATCGATATAAAAAATTCTTCTTTCAGGGGCCCGGGAAACACGATAAACAACAAGTGAATCTTCCATATAACGAAGCTGATTAACCAACTTCATCGCTTTATGAAGATGGCCAATTGTCCGAGATTTTTCTGGATCCATTAATCCAGAATTCACTTGAATAATTGCATCATTAGCAAACTTTACTCCATTTAGTTTATCAGCTGCAGATGAACCAAATTGTGGAGAATAAAGATAGTACTCGTCTACAATTTCATCATATTCAACATTTGTTTGAGGGTCCTTTAAAGTCTTTACTTCTTTTACCTTATTAATATGAGTCGCCTCAACTGGCCTTAATTCGATAATTCCGCGTTGCGGATTTTTAGGATCAATGATTACATTAAAATATGCCTTGCCATCAATATACCAATTACGAAAATAATCGGCTGCATTTCTATTAAATTTGTAAAGCTCTAATACTCGATTAAATTCATCAATTATTTTTTTCTTCACATTCTCTGGAAGATCTAAATCTCCCATTGATAAATCGACTGGCGCTGACTCTTCTGAAGATGCAATTGCACCATCAACGATATCAGAAATAGCTGCATCACATTCAGGTTGAAGTGAAGCTTCACGATATTTGCGAATTAATTCATGATCCGATACCGCATCAGTATTTGAAAGATCGACATATTGACCATAATAACCTCCCCCGACTGTAACAGTCATCGCACTCTCGTCGCTTTGCTTTGGGATAGGCGAGACAGCTTTTACCTCAGGTTCTTTTGAGACCTTTTTACTAATTTCGAATCCAAATAAATTTATCGCCATAATATATTATTTATATTAAAATCCAGAGAAGGGATTGGACCTTCTCTGGATTTATAGTTGTGTTTTAATTTAATTTGTCGTATTTGATTCCCAATACTGATAAGCAAATTCAACAGTGAATTCCTCTATAGTATCTGCGGATTCATTACTAACATCAATTGCTGACACATTAACAGGCCATGCACCCCGGAATGTGTAAGTTTTGATAACATTTCCTGCTTTATCCAATTGATCAACAGAAAGATCTGTTTGATAATCAGCTGGATTTGTTAAACCAGTATTTGAAACGTGTGTGTTAATACCATTTTGCCAACGTTCCATGGCATCACGAATTTCGAATCCGGTATCATTAATAATTGTTACCGACCAATTTTCGTATGTTCTATCCCCGGCCATTTTTACTTGACGTCCACGATAAGGAACATCAATTTGACCAACGACACTGGCTGGAAGTTGAGCTGCTTTACACATGAACTGTGCGAGCTCACTATCACCAGCGGCGTAGGCAGGAAATGTAAGAGTAGCCTTAAAAAGGTTTGCTCTTGCACCACCACCGATAAGCTTTGCTTTAAAATCGTCTACTGTTGCCATAATTCTATCTTTCTATTAGTATTTATTAGTTTCCTGTTCCAACGATTTCAGAGAATTCAACTCCGGTTCTCGTAGCAATAAAGTTAAGAGTAATGAAGTTGATCGAACGCGCAGGCTTGATGTAAATATCAGCCACGAAACGATTAGCATCAATAACAGATCCTGTATTATTTGTTTCGTCACAAACAACCAAGAAGTCATTAATACCGCGACGACCTTTAACATCCCTTAAGAATGGTTCAGTCATATTTCTAAACATCGCCCGAGTAAATTCATCGTTCAATTCAAACAATTGATACTTAGAAGCAGTAGCAATTGCTTTTTCAAGAACGATAAACAATCTACGAACGTTGATACGGTCAAATGCTGATGGCTTACTTTGAGCGGTCTTATCACCAAATAGGAGGATACCTTGACCAGGCTCAGAAATAATTGGATTAATTCCAGCCTTATAGAGTGTATCTCTTTCAGATTTTTTAGGATTCCACTTAAGCTTAGTTACACCAAGAAGATTTCCTCTATTATAACCTGCAGGAGAGAACCAAGGGTCGTTAGTGTCATCAGTCCGGGCACAAAGACCAGCAATATGACCATTTGCAGGAATGTAGCGATAAGAATCATTGTACTTATTGTATACATAAACTGCAGAAGAATCTTGAACAATATAAGAACTATTGTAATCTAAATCTCCAGTTACATCAGAAGCGCTATCAGCTGTTGTGTCTGGCGATACAAATCCGACACAATCTTTACGAGCAGTACCTGCAATTCGAATAACTTCGTTATGAATTGTGGTATCACCATTTACACCTTCAGCAAAAAGAAGGTTGATGTCAATTTCTTCTGGATTATCAAATTCACCAAGAGCAGTTACAATATCCGCAGCATCTGCAGCATCGCTTGCATCTGAACCATCAACACCGTTAACCAAAGAATAATCAAATAATCCAGTATTGGCAGTATTTAATGTTGCCACTGTAATTGTAAGATCTTCGTCAGGGCTGTTAGCATCAGAAGATGCACCAAGAAGAGATTCAGGGATTGTTATAGTATCATTAACTGCAAAACCAAAACCTCCATTAACGAGAGTAACTGTTGCTCCCCACTGACTACCATCGGGAGCAATAGCAACACTAAATGTCGCTGAACCTCCATTACCAGAAGTTGTAACACCGCTATCTTCAGTAGAAACTGTGTATGTTCCTTCTGCGATATCGCTAGGATCACTCGGATTTGCTAAAGAAGATGTTACAGTAGCTATTTGACTTGAAGCTTTAAGGCCTGCAGCGTTGAAAAGTTTTCCACTTGTACCGGCATTCCCGGGAACAGCGTATGTTACACCTCCGACCGCTGAAGAATTAAAACTGCTTGAAACTAGTGCAGCTTCGTTAATATAAACATAAGCTGAATCTCGATTTACAACAGTTTTATAATAGTTTGAACCACCATCTTTAAGAGCATCTGAATACAATGAAAGTCCTTCAAAGACTTCTAAAACTGTACCTTTAACTCCACTAAATAGACCATCTTCGTCAATAACTGCAATGTGAACTTCGTCACTCGTGCTTCCGGTAACGTTACTCGCAGCCCAAGCAGTTGTTCCTGCTGCTGCGTTAACCATATCATTCAGATTGCTGTCTGTGAAATTACCTGAGTTAAGAAGACCAGTTGCGATCTGCAATTTTAAGCTGTTTCCTGCAGTTCCTGGATAACGTGCTTGAACAACACCAGGTTTAAGGCCGAAAGACGCTGAATCAAAATCATCTTCTTTGTTGATAAGTGTTACTGTTGTAGCAGCCTCGTATCGAGAACCTGCCGCATTTTCCGCGTCGGCTGAACATGCTCGTGAAACACGAAGCGTGTTACCGTATTTTAAAAAGCTTGCGGCCTGTAGAAATGAAGTATAGTTATCATACTGACCACCAGTGGTTGTATCCACCGGAGTACCGTATTCATTAATTAGTTCCTTTTCAGAAGATACTAATTTTACTTCTCCTACAGGGCCCCAGCTGAAGTGACCTGCAAAAGCACCGATCGATGTCGATACTGCGGGGATCACGTTTGTCAAGTCTACTTCCTTGACTTCTACTCCGGGTGATACCTGAAATGCCATTTTAGTTTTTTCCTTTCAATTTTTATTAATAAGTTTAAATCATTACAAGACTATTTTCAATATTTCTATTTATAATAATTCTTATTTAGAGGTCATGCCACGCTTTTACCTCGTTAGCCATTTCTTCAAACTTATTTCCAATATCAGCACCATCATTTATAACACCAAATGGTGGCACGTCGTTTTCAATTTGTTCCATCTTTTCTTTAAACAACATTTCTTTTAAGTCGACAGTTGATATATCACCAAAAGCTTCTGATGAAACAAACCATGCAAACATAACTAGGTTCATTACTAAATCATCGTGGTTTCCTGCAGATGCTTCATAAGAAGAACCCTTAACTTCAAAAGTTGAAAGTTCATTAATAGTATTTTCATCAATAATATTAAGCTTACCGAGTTCAATAAGATCTTTTAAATTTGAACAACCAATTCTTTTAATCTTTTTTGTCATCATTACACCAATTCCATTTTTACGGACTGATGATTCAACAAACATATTTTCATATTCATGTTCATAATAAACATCATTACATACAACCATTCCAGCATCATTATTTTCTATAATAATTAAAGCATCATTATATTCATGACCAACTCTTACAATAATATCACCAAAAATCATAGGTGAAATCATATTATCTCTATATGTCGCAACCTGCCTAAAGTTTCCAAATGTGGAGTCAATAACTGTAAACGTTGAATAATCCTGTCCTCTCCCCTTTGAAACGTCGACAGTCATTACATATTGATGATCTCTTTGAGGATCTTCATAATAATTAACACCTCTATAAGATTTATCAGGCAAATGCATTTGCAATCCTAATAATGCATTAGAGGAAATTAATGTGTTAGATGTACCAATAAAACTATTACCGAATTCTTGATCGAACTGAAGTTCTGAAGTATTAGCAATAGTCGTTGCCTTCCATGTTTCATCTCTTCCAGGAACATCATACCAATCAACTCTAAATGGTGTGAATTCGTTTTTCCCTTTCTGTGCACCTTCCCACAATCCGCAAAATATGTTTCCAATACCATTCGCAGTAGATGTAATAATCACTTTTGTTTCTTTACCAGCCGAAACAACAGGATAGGTTGATGTATAAAACTCATTTGCATTTTCAACGAATGCAAACTCATCAAGAAACAGAAGGTTAACAGAAAGACCACGAATTGAACTTCCAGTGGTAGCAGCTGCCACAATTTTTGAGTTATTTGAAAACTCGATTGATCCTTTATTTAATGCTTTACAACCAGGTTGAAGAAAAAAGGGAAGATTCTCAAGAGCTAATGTAATTCTGCTTAACATTTCTCTCGCTGTAGAACCTTTGTTGGCAAGAATAGCAACAGTCTTCTCTGAATTAAATACAGCGTACCATAGAATATAGATAACAGATGAAATTGACTTTCCAGATTGACGACATGCTAAAACAATATTAAATCGATTATCATTAAATTGTTTGAACATCTTTTTTTGATATTCATATGGCTTAAATGGAACTAAACCACTATCAAGTGAAATAACCTTTACATACTTTTCAGCAAAGTATATAGGATCATTCATACACTTTACATACTCTTCGATTTCATCTGCAGAAAATGAAGTCTGTAAACCGTCCTTTTTCACTAAAGGGTTACCCATGTAACCCTCTTTACCATTTATTAAATCAGACATCTATCGCTTCGTCGTCTTTTTTTCCTTTTAAGAATTTTTGTAATTCAGTTGTTGATCCTACAAAAATTGAATTATTTGTAGTAGAACTTGAAGGTCCATTCTTTTCTTGTGTAATATCCTTACGAGTTTTCTGAAGTTTTACAAGATCTTGAGTCATTTCACTTGTGTTTTTTAACATTGTGGACAAAACTTCAAATGCTCTAGGATGCTCTGACTCTGAAGCAAGCATCATCATTTGTTCAATCGCTTCACATGATTGATTAATCAGCGATTTCATTTTATCCCGAGAATATTCAATATCAGTCTCGGTATCATTAACTATTTGAGAATTTGAAACTTCAAACTTAGGTTCTTCAACTATTTCATTTTTCTCTTCAAGTTCATCTTCTATTTCATTATTATGATTCATGATCAAAACCAAAAGTGGTTGTTATTGTGTCAGTATTGTCAAGAGGAGCTAAATCATCATCGCCAACTGAGACTCGCACATTTTCATTATCAATACCATAAGGATTATTTGTTTTTAATGATGTATCAGTATCATTAAAGTAAAAAGAATCGACTTTCCGTATAACTCCTTCTTTAGTAGTTCCACCAGAAAACTTAATTTTCATACTAAAATCTAAAGTATAGATAATAGCTCTACGTGTTTCAAAGTCACCTTCGTAATCATCATTAAATGTTACACTATTAAGAATAATAGGAACATCAGTAACTGTATTTGTACCTTCAAGTTCTTTTATACTTACGGTATAATCCGGTGAAAATGTAGGAAGTATTTGCTCAACTATTTGTAATGCTTCATCTTGATTAATTGCAAAAACATTTAATTGCATACCAATAATATAAGGAACACTTTGATATACAGTATTAACATTATTTAAATCGCCAGCAATAGGGATATTTCTTTTATTAAAACGGCTTAACTTACTCTCATTGTCATATTCCATTGATGTGATTTCAAAACTCATCCTAGGAACTTTGATCGCGATTGTTTCAGCTGTAGAACCAGATCGATCAGAATTAATTCTAGCTAAAAACTTTTTACGTGGACCATATGCAATAGGAACTTTTTCTTCAGTCGAACCAGGTCGAAGAATTTTAATATTATTAAATAATGTCCCAAAAACAGCAACAGACTTTCTTACTGTTTTATTATAAAAGTGAGTTCCGCTTAACATATCTTATGTTGTTATATTTGGCATGCCAAATGGGTTAGTTAATGTAAAATCGATAAACGAATTTCCTTCAGTCTCAAAATCAGGATTATCAGCATAAGGATCATTATCATCAATGGTATTAAATGCGTCAATAGTCGTAATAGGATACGATGGGTTTGGACTATTTTCGGAACCAATCAGATTACCCCAATCACCACCAGTGACAACAAATCCTGTATTACTTCCATCGCTTGAGACTGGATTGACGACATCGATGTAATCAACTCCAATATTAGCAACTTCAGCAGTAACTGTTAATGTGCCATTTGTTTGTGTAACATCTTCACCTTCAACATATGTTCCGCTTCCAGATCCTAAACTTAAACGTGTTGTATTAGCAAACAATCTTTCAAATTTATCAATTTCTTCGATACCTGTATCAACTTCTTGATTGCTATACTCAAATTGTTGACATGATAATTTAAATGTAGGTATATTTTGAAGTTGGTAAAATGGTGTTTCGTCTTCAACATAGTTGATTTCAAAAAGGCCATTAACTAATGGAAAATAGATAAGATCACCTTCTTGAGGCCTAATTTCAGTTGGATCTTGAAATCGTGATACTAATTGTTCCCACCGCCTATTAGCAACAATAAGGTTTACAGTATCTCTAATTTCTACTCCAAACTTTGAAAGCAAATCACCATCTCCACCGAAACCATCGACATTCTCAACATACATTTCAATTTGATATGCTGCGCCAAATTTAGAGAGTGCGTCTTCATTAAAAATTGCATCTGTATTAACGATATTCCTCGGAATATAAAATACGTCATGACCATAAATCCTAAGAGCCTCTATAGTAATATCTTCATAGAGTCTTTTTTCAGAAGTTGCACCTTGGCTAAAATATACATTCCGGGGCATATTATCCTATAAAATCTAGTGGTGGTAATTCGTGCTCGAGCCGAATCTTCTCTTCGAGTTTCTCAATATCAGCAACGGCATCATCATAAATTTGACGGCCATTTATCGTAACTCCTCCTGGAAGTTGCATTCCTTCAAACTTAATAAGGTTTAATCCCCATTGTCTTTTGAATAAAGATGTAGAATATCTTTTTAAGAACATATCATTATATACATTAACAAATGATTCTGGGTCAACTGCACTATAACCGTCAAATACAATATAATTACCTACACCAACATCAGTTAATGTGTCTGCATGAAAATTGACTCTTCCTTTATGTCGGCTATATTGAATCATTTCAAATACACCATTAATATTACGATCAATGAGTGAGAGGTACTGTTTAGTTAGCTCATAGTTAATTATTCCTCCAAAAGATCCATTTAAGTCAAAGATATCATTTAAATGTAATTGATAATCAAGAGAAAGAAGTGATGTACCAGAATTAGTATTATCTATATTAAATACATTATTAATTGAAAGAATATTTGTATTAGATGATATTGTAATATATCCATTATCGATATCATCCTGTGTAACCTGATGTTTCAAAAGATTTCGAACTACAGCATCACCATGAAACTCTTGATAAAACTGTATTGCTTCATCAACACGATCTTCTAATTGATCATCATCAACATTAATCTCAATGACAGGATGGCCTAGCGCTCTTAAACAATAATCGATAAGCTTTTGTCTTGTATCTGGTGTAGCCATATTATCTATTTATATGATTTTAGTTTTAAAAATACGTGTTTTATCGCCATCCACATATCTAAATATTTATACTTAGCTAATCTACCTAGAAATATTGTATTCTCATCTTTTCTAGACAATTCTTCATACTTTAAATACATATTTTGACTTTCTCCCCAAGGAATTGGGTAAAATGGAATATCTCCTTCTTCCATATCTTTGGGGTATTCTCTGGTAATTACTGTGCCACCATGGTGATTTGGAGTAAAATAAGAATGATCATATTGTCTAGTCCATTTGTTCTTCTTGTTACATTCATTGTAAACAAGTGTGTCTTGCTTATCCATTTTAAACTGATGCTCAAATCTCAGCGACCTGTAAGATAATTTACCGAAACAGAAATCAAAATACTGGTCAATTCTACCAGTATAAACAACTTTATCACAGACTTCTTGTTTCCATTCTTCTTGACACGCGTTTAAAATAACTTCTATACCATCCAACATTTTCTCAAACATCTTCGTATATCCTTCCTTTGGAACACATTGATATTTTTGGCCCTCAAACCAAGTCGGACTTTCTGATTCTTTTGTTTTGGGGATTCTGTTTGTAATCGTTTTAGGGATCTCTTCAAAATCTACCCCCCATTGTTTCTCACTGTAGTCTTTAAAAATGTATTTTTTAATCTCCTCTTGATCAAGTGTCCTGCCTATAGATGCCTCACAGCCTTTGTCATGATATGGTAAAGGGATATCTCCTATTTCTGTTCTACCAATTGGTTTGTAATCAAGGTTAATCCATTCTGTGTACCGTGAGAGAAACTCAAAAACTTCTTCATCATCCGTATGAAAAATATGTGGCCCATACTTGTGTAAATAAAGACCATCGATGTCAACATCATAACAGTTCCCCCCAATGTGATTACGAGATTCAAAAATTTTAACCTCATGGCCTTTATCTCTTAACAGTCTTGCACTTGTTACGCCACTTAAACCACAACCAACAATGACAAACTTCATATGTTAAAATGTAATTTTATGCTCTTACTCATTTTCTGAACCATTATTCTCCAAATTTATAACCAAAATATTCGATGTCTTTTGCATATATTTCCGCAATAAATTGTTTCGTTTCTTCATCGTAGTATTCAGTGTAATGCTTATGTTTTGTTTTGTTTACGTGAGGAAGTTTTTGTTGCGGAACTCCAATTTTGTCGCAAATAGTATTAAAGTCTTCCTGAAGATTTTCAAACCTACCAATAAAATCGACTAAACATACGTCACCTTCAAATAGTTTACTATGCTGTGATGCGTGCTTTGCAGGAAATGGATTTAATAAAAAATCCAAGAAACTCATGTCTTTAGCACTTTCTATATATCCATGTTGAGTATTATCT
>Ga0102957_1000063_pt1 | contig 26118 bp, 24 predicted proteins | sample SalPon2_A_H2O_MG_2_FD_84517 | JGI IMG/M metagenome (GOLD analysis project Ga0102957, IMG submission 84517) | Salt pond water microbial communities from South San Francisco under conditions of wetland restoration - Salt Pond MetaG SF2_A_H2O_MG | ecosystem: Environmental > Aquatic > Non-marine... | reverse complement strand
TTTACCTGTTTTTTTGTCTAAAACACGATAACCAACATTATCTCCAGGGACTGTATTGTGTCTGTGAGGTGAGTATGGTGGTGCTTCACTTTTTAAAGGGACTGCAGTAAATTCTAGATCATCGGCCTTAGGAATTTCAAAAGGCTTCAAATCAGTCTTAACTTCATGCCAATTAACTCCCCTGAAGTGGCCTAAAATATTAAAGATTGGAAAACCAGTGGTCATATCCTCGTGGACAGACTTTGTACAATATATATCCCAAGGTTTATCATGTTCTCTTAGAATTAATAATCCCGTTGTGTGATCAATTTGTCCATCACAAATAATAATTGAAGCAATTCCGGTATCTCTAACTTTTCTTGCTGGCTGTAGCGGAGGGAATGACTCAATTTGAGCCCGGATATCTGGAGATGCATTAAAAAGAATCCAATCTTCTCCGTTACTACTCACAGTAATCGATGACTGCGTTCGAGCGGAGGATTTTATGTTGTTCTGCCTTAAACCTTTACAATTTTCGCAATTACAATTCCACTGAGGAAAACCTCCTCCAGCACCAGAACCTAAAACTCTTATATGCATAAAATACCCTTAAAAAATTAAGTGATGAGTATGAAGTATATTTGATTTAAAACTTAGGCATAAATATGCAAAAAAAACTCATGGAATTCATGAGATCAGATTAGATTTTTTTATTTAATATGGACGCAATTTGAGTTAATTCAGACATCAATGTTTTTAACTCACTTGGGTCAATTGCTTGATCAGCATCACACCATGCCTCACAGGGAGTAGGATGCATTTCAACCAACAACCCATCCGCTCCAGCAGCTATTGCTGCTCTAGCAAGCGATGGAACCATCCATGCTTTTCCTCCAGCATGGGATGGATCAATAATGACTGGTAAATGTGTTTCACGTTTCAAAACAGGAACTGCAGTTACATCCATTACATTTCTATAGGCTGTCTCAAAAGTTCTGATACCTCGCTCACAGAAAATAATATTATGATTACCTCCTGAGGCAATGTATTCAGCCGCCATGAGCCACTCAGATATAGTTGCGGACAATCCACGTTTTAAAATAACAGGTACATGTACTTTTCCAACCTCTTTTAAAAGCTCAAAATTTTGCATATTGCGTGTACCAATTTGAATGACATCAACCCCTTTTTCAAGGAATGTATCCAGATGTCTTACATCTAGAAGTTCAGTCACTATAGGAAGATCTTGAGCACTGGCTGCTTCTTTAAACATATCCAAACCTTCAAACCCTATTCCCTGAAAAGAATAAGGGCTTGTTCTAGGCTTAAATGCACCTCCCCTCATCAAACGCACGCCAGCAGCTTTCACTGCTTTTGCAGCAGCAGCCATTTGTGAAGGTGTTTCTACCGAACACGGACCAGAAATAATTTGTATGTTTTCACCACCAAGTAGGTGGCCATTGATATTAACAATCGTGTCTTCATTATGCCATTCTCTAGCGACAATTTTATATGGCTTTACGATGTGTAAAGCTTGCTGAACTCCAGGAAGTGACTCAAGTAATTCTGGATCAAGAATACGTTCATCGCCGATAGCGCCGATAACAGTCTTCTCAATGCCTTTTGATACAGATGCGTCCAGACCTTTGTCTTTAATCTTATCGATAACATTATCAATCTGCTCTTGAGTGGCAGATTTATCCATCACAATTATCATTTAATATTTCCCATAAATTCAGTTAAACAATTAATAAACATTTTATTCTCATCTTCTGTGCCTATGCTGACTCTTAAGAATTCTGGCATGCCGTAATTGGCAATAGGCCGTAATATGATACCTTTATTTAATAAATAATCATAACAACCACGCGCATTTAAATCACTCTTAAGTGAAAAGCTTATAAAATTTCCATAGCTTTTAATGTAATCGATACCAAGGTTATCAAAACTATTTTCTAAATATTTTTTTTGTTCTCTATTTTTTCTTGCACCTTCTTTAACAAATTCAATATCGGATAGAGATAATAAAGCAGCCAATTGAGCAACTGAATTAACATTAAATGGTTGCCTAATCTGATTAATCTTGGCAATGATTTCTTTTGAGGCAGCACCAAAACCAACCCTAAGAGAGGCTAACCCGTAAGCTTTAGAAAAACTTCTACTTATTAATAAATTATTAAATTGATTTAACCATTTAAACGAATCTGATCTTTGATTTTCATCTAAATATTCTTCATAAGCTTCATCCAATACAACTAGAATATGATCTGGTACTTTTTCCAAGAAGTTAAACAGCAACGGCTTATCAATCAAGGTCCCGGTCGGGTTATTAGGGTTTGCCACAAATATCAATTTTGTTTTAGATGAAATTTTTTTCAGAAAACCATCAAGATTATGAGCGTAATCAATAGCAGGCACAGTCACCTCACTTGCTCCAATTGCTTTTGTAACCAACCCATAGACCGCAAAGGCATGTTCAGAAAAAATTACTTCTGAATCTTGATCTAGAACTATACGAGCAGCAAGCTCTAAAATATCATTTGATCCATTGCCAATTACAATCTGATTTGTTTCAAGCTCGAAATGCTCTGAAATTTTATGAATTAAGCTATAACCAGATCCATCAGGATATAGCTCATACTCATTAAATTTAGCTAGAGCTTTTTTTACAATAGGAGAGATGCCGTAAGGATTTTCATTTGAAGCTAATTTAATAATTTTATCTTCTGGAATACCAATTTTTCTGGACAGCTCCTCAATTGGCATACCACCAACGTACGGTTCAATATTATCTAAATTTTTTAAAAACTGTATTGTCATTAGATGAAGATTTTAATATTTTGGGTAGGAACCGAGATACTTTAAAAAACTTGCTTTCGATTCTACTTCAGCCAAGGATTTCTTTATTTTAGGATCATCATAATGACCATCCAAATCAATAAAGAAAACATATTCCCACATGCCAATCTTTGCAGGTCTTGATTCTAGTTTAGTCATGCTGACTTTATTTTTTGCGAAAGGTTGAACTAGGTCAGCTATAGCTCCTGGTTTATTTTTTGTTGCAACAACTATAGAGGTTTTATCGATACCACTTCTCTTCGTATCCTGAGAAGATAAAATAAGAAACCTAGTTGTATTTGTTTTCTCATCTTCAATATTTTCTCGAATAATCTTTAATTTATATAAATTTGCTGCTCTTTCACTAGCAATTGCAGCGCTACCCTTTTCTTTTTTGGCTAACCTAACACCTTCAGAATTACTTAACACTGCTTGAGTTTCCACATTTGGTAAGTGATTCATTAACCAGTTATGACATTGAGCAAGAGATTGACCGTGAGAGTATACTTTTTTAATCGACTTTAAATTACTCACTGAGGCTATCAGGTTATGGTGAATAGGCAAAATTACCTCACCACAAATTTTAAGGTCAGAGCTAAGAAGTAAATCAAGGGTTCGACTAACAGCACCTTCAGTAGAATTTTCCACCGGAACAACTCCATACTGACTCTCATTAGATTGCACATTACTAAAGACTTCATCGATACTTGCTGCTGGAATAAAATGAATGTTATTACCAAATTTTTTTATTACCGCTTCTTCACTGAATGTTCCTTGGGGACCCAAAAAACTAACAGCCAATTTTTTTTCTAAAGCTCTACAACTTGAAATAATTGATGAAAAAATTGAACGAATCGATTCGGTGGATAACGGTCCTGTATTTTCTTCAATCAGCTTCCTATAAATTTGTGCTTCACGCTCAGGCTTGTATATAACGCCATCTTTCTTTAGGGTACCAATTTTTTTTGCGCAGTCAGCTCGCTTAGAAACAAGCTCTAATATTTTTTTATCTATATTATCAATCGAGATTCTTAATTTATCCAGATTGCTCATTTATTATTTTTCTCAAAATCATTCATAAAGTTTAATAATTCTTCAATACCTTCAATTGGCATAGCATTATAAATAGAAGCTCTAAGACCCCCTACCAATCGATGACCTTTTAACTGATATAGGCCAGCAGATTCTGCCTCCTACAAACTTCATGGTTAATTCATCTTCCCTGATTCTGAAAGGAACATTCATTCTTGATCTATAATTATTATCAATTTCATTATAATAAAAATCAGAATTATCTATATAATCATAAAGTAATTTTGATTTTTTAATGTTTAATTTTTCAATTTCATTTAGGCCACCACACCCAATCAGCCATTCAAAAACCAAACCTGCCATATAAATACTATAAGTAGTCGGAGTATTAATCATTGAGTCATTTTCTGATTGAATCTTCCAATTATAAGTCGTAGGTGTATCTATTCTTGAACGATCAAGCAAATCATCTCGAACGATTAAAATCGTTAAACCAGAAGGTCCTACGTTTTTTTGCGCCCCCGCATAAATGACTCCATATTTTGATATATCAACCTGTCTAGATAAAATTGTTGAGGACATATCAACTACTAGGGGAACATCAATGCTTGGAGTATTAAAATACTCAACCCCATGAATTGTCTCGTTCTGACAAAAATGCACGTAACTGTCATTTTGTGAGAAATTCCAATCATTAAATTCTGGTGGTGACACATATTCTTCAGATTCTGAGGATGCGGCTAAATTAATATTTTGAAAGGCAAGTGCATCATTGTAAGTTCTTTTGGACCAATATCCAGACACTACATAAGATGCAGTCCCGTTATTTAACAAATTCATTGGAACCATAAAATTTTGTGTGATTGCTCCACCTTGTAAAAATAAGATATGGTAATTTTTTGGTACTTGAAAAACTTTTCTTAAATCCTGTTCAGTTTTTCGAAAAATAGACATGTACTCTTTACCACGATGAGATATTTCCATAACAGACATGCCTGTCTTTTTCCAATTAAGGAATTCAGCAGAAGCTTTTTTCATTACCTCTGATGGCAACATTGAAGGTCCAGCCGAAAAATTAAATTTACATGGATTCTTTGCTAAACTTTGATGACTCACTGATCTATATCCCCATCGTCTTCATCATGATGTTCGCTTTCAGCTACCTTCTCTAAACCTCTCAACTTCTCATCATCACCAAGATTAATAAGGGTAACTCCTTGGGTGGCGCGACCAAGCTCTCGAATTTCACTCACCCTGGTTCTGATTAATACACCGCCTGTTGTAATTAACATTAATTCATCATGATCACCAACAAGCTTTGCTCCAACTACCTGGCCATTTCTGTCACTCACTTGGATTGCTTTAACACCTTGAGTCCCTCTTCCAGATCTTCTAAATTCTGACAGCTGTGTTCTTTTTCCATAGCCATTTTCTGTTGCCACCATAACAGACTGTGCATCATTTTCGGCTATTAGCAATGATAGTACTTCACCACCATCAGTCAACTTCATACCTCTTACACCCCTAGCATTTCTTCCCATGCTTCTAACATCAGATTCACCAAACCATACTGCTTTGCCGTGATTAGAAACTAAAACAACATCGTTTTCACCCTTGGTTATTCCAGCACCAATCAAATAATCCCCATTATCTAGCTTAATGGCAATAATTCCAGATTTTCTTGGATTAGAGAAATCTGATAGAGGTGTTTTTTTGACAGTACCTTTTGCTGTCGCCATGAAGATATATTCATTATCAACAAACTCCTTGACTGTTAATATTGCATTAATTTTTTCTCCCGGCATTAATGGGAATAAGTTCACTATTGGTTTGCCACGACTAACTCTGCTTCCCTGAGGAACTTCATAAACCTTCAACCAATAGACTTGTCCGCGACTTGAAAAACATAAAATATTATCGTGGGAATTCGCAACAAACATCTGATCTATAAAATCATCATCTTTTGTTGCAGTAGCCTGCTTACCTCGACCACCTCGTTTTTGAGCACGATAATCATCAAGTGCTTGAGCTTTAATATAACCAGTATGCGATAAAGTTACGACCATATCTTGAGGTGCAATCAAATCCTCAATTGACAAATCCTCTGCATTTTCAACAATCTCACTACGCCTATCATCACCATACGCATCTTTAATTTCTGCAAGCTCAGTTTTTATAATAGTAGTTACTCGATCAGGTTTGTTAAGAATATCTATTAAATCGGCAATAACGTCCATTATTTCTTTATATTCATTAACAATCTTATCTTGTTCAAGACCAGTCAATCTTTGTAGTCTCATTTGCAGAATTTCTTGTGCTTGAATGTCAGATAACTTATAACCATTTTCTTTTAAGCCATAAACTGACAACAAACCCTCTGGTCTGTATTGTGTGGTATCACCCTTCTTCAGCATTGTTGACACAACGTTTGATTTCCACTCTCTTTGCATTAATTCAGTCTTTGCTTCTATTGGAGATGGGGAAGATTTAATTATCTTAATCATCTCATCGACGTTCTCTAATGCTACCGCTAAACCCTCAAGAATATGTCCTCTGTCTCTAGCCTTTCTTAATTCAAAAACAGTTCTTCTTGTGATGACTTCTCGTCTATGATTTATAAAAGCATCAAGGACTTGTTTAAGATTTAACAGCTTTGGTTGACCGTCAATCAAAGCCACCATGTTAATTCCAAACGAATCTTGTAATTGAGTTTGTTTATAAAGATTATTTAAAACAACATCAGGTATTTCACCTCTTTTTAATTCAATAACAACTCTCATTCCTGATTTGTCCGATTCATCTCTTAAATCAGAAATTCCTTCAAGTTTTTTATCATTGACTAATTCCGCAATTTTCTCGAGTAAGTTTTTCTTATTCACTTGATAAGGAAGTTCATCAATAATAATTGCCTCTCTCTTGCCCTTGTCAGTTTCCTCAAAATGAGTTCTGGCACGCATTACCACTCTGCCACGTCCTGTTCGATATCCCTCCTTAATTCCAGAATTTCCATGAATAATTCCTGCCGTTGGAAAGTCTGGACCAGGAATAAAGTTCAGAAGCTCATCAATTGATATGTTTGGGTTATCAAGAATTTCAACGCAAGCGTTGATCACTTCAGTCAAATTATGAGGGGGAATATTCGTTGCCATCCCAACAGCAATACCAGAACTTCCATTAATCAGTAGATTTGGAATTCTGGTGGGCATAATTAATGGTTCATTTTCTGATCCATCATAGTTTGGCCCAAAATCCACAGTATCTTTGTCAATATCAGCGAGAAGTTCGTGTGATATCTTAGACATCCTAATTTCTGTATATCGCATAGCCGCTGCATTGTCTCCATCAATGGAACCAAAGTTACCTTGACCGTCGACGAGCATATATCTCAAACTAAAATCTTGAGCCATCCTAACGATAGTGTCGTATGCGGCTGTATCACCATGTGGATGGTATTTACCAATTACATCACCGACAATTCTTGCAGACTTTTTGTATGGTCGGTTATAACTATTGCTGAGTTCATGCATTGCGAACAAGACACGACGATGAACAGGTTTCAATCCATCTCGAACATCAGGAAGTGCTCTACCTACGATAACGCTCATGGCGTAATCGAGATAGGATTTTTTCATTTCATCTTCAAGGCTTACAGGGAGTGTTTCTTTGGCAAATTGGTTCATAATATTGACTATAAAATTAGTTATTTTACTTCATCATATTTTAGCATGGCTGTGCTTATTTATAGGGTGTTATTAGCTTTTAGACTAAAGGTTTTTAAATGTTTAAATCTGAAATAATATCTTCAATATGTTCCAGACCAACAGCGATTCGAACTAAACCATCATCTATTCCAGCATCATTTCTTTGTTCCTGAGTTAGGCGAGAATGAGTGGTTGTTGCTGGATGAGTTATAGTTGTTTTTGTGTCACCTAAATTCGCTGTAATTGACATTAACTTTGTTTTATTGATGACTTGCCATGCAGCTTTTTGTCCACCTTTGAGAACAAAAGATAAGACAGCGCCGCCGGAAGATTGTTGTGATAAGGCAATTTTATGCTGTGGATGGCTTTTTAAGCCAGGGTAGTAAACTTGTGTAATTTTTTTATTTTTTTCCAGATAAGTCGCTAACTTCATTGCGTTATCGGATTGTTGGTCCATTCTAATTTTTAATGTTTCCAAGCCTTTTAAAAATACCCAAGCATTAAAAGGACTAAGAGAAACACCTGTATTTCTTAAAAAAGTATAGATCTCATTCATTTGTCTTTTTTTGCCAAGGACAGCACCACCCAAACACCTTCCCTGCCCATCTAGATATTTTGTTGCTGAATGAATAATGATATCTGCACCGTGCTCGATAGGTTTTTGCAAAGCCGGTGTACAAAAACAATTATCAACAATTAATTTAACTTTTTTTGATTTAGCCAATTGCGATAATTTTTTTAAGTCTACAATTTCTGTTAATGGGTTTGATGGAGTTTCAATAAAATAAAATTTAGTATTTTTCGTTGTTGCTTCTTCCCAGCTATTTAAATCAGGTAGATCAACAAAGCTAATATTTAGTCCCCACTTAGCTAAAAAATTATTGAATAATTGAACAGAAGTACCAAAAATACTTTTGGATACAACCACATGATCTCCAGGTTTACAAAGGGCCATAAATGTAGCCAGAATTGCGGACATTCCAGAGGAAGTAGCAATACATTGCTCTGCACCTTCAAGTGATGCTAACCTTTCTTCAAAAGTTTTTACTGTTGGATTGGTAAATCGACTGTAGACATTCCCTGGCTCCTCACCAGAAAAACGTTTTGCTGCCTCTTGTGCATTCTTGAAAACAAAACTTGATGTGAGAAATAGGCCTTCTGAATGTTCTCCAAATTGAGATCGTTCAATTCCTGCTCGTACCGCATCAGTTTCAAAATTTTTATTTTTATTTTTCATAACTCTGTTTAACAGAATTCCTCAGTTTAGCTAAATTATGTTTGCGCTAGCAAGCTGGTGCAAATCAACGCGAAGACATTATCTAAAAAAAAATTGTGCAGGTCAACTAAAGCTCAAGGACTTCATCAACGTTGTCGTTATCTTCGTTCGTGATTAAATTTAAATCAAGTTGTGTAATTGAGTTTTTTGGTTTGAAATTTGCTGATGAATCTGCTCTAACTGACTCAATCAAGTTAAGATAATTTTCATCAATGTCATCGGTAACGTAACGACCATCAAAACATGATGCGTCAAACTCAGTCAATTCTTTATTTTCTTTGGTCACATTCTTTTTTAAAGCGTCTAACTCTTGATATATCACGCCATCAGCACCTATTTCTTCACAGATTTCAGCCTCGGACCTATCGAAAGCAATTAGTTCATTACGAGAAGGCATATCAATCCCATATACATTTGGATATTTTACAGGTGGCGCAGCAGAGGCTAGAAAAACTTTTTTAGCGCCAGCATCACGCGCCATTTCAACAATTTCTTTTGATGTAGTTCCTCTAACAATTGAATCATCAATCAATAAAACACTTTTTCCTTTAAATTCAATTGCTATTGGATTTAACTTTTGTCTGACTGATTTTTTTCTTATCGCTTGACCAGGCATGATGAATGTTCGACCTATATATCTATTTTTAACAAATCCTTCTTTAAAATCTGTTTTTAACTTTTGGGCAACTTGCAAAGCTGTTGGTCGACTTGTGTCAGGAATTGGGATTACTACGTCGATCTTTTCATCTTTTAAAGATGATTTGATTTTTTCAGCTAATGTTTCACCCATATTTAGACGTGTTTGATAAACTGAAACCCCATCGATGACCGAATCAGGTCTTGCCAGGTATACATACTCAAATATACAAGGGCTAATTTTTTTATCACTCACACATTTTTTAGAATAAAAATTTCCATTAAGATCAATAAATATTGCTTCACCCGGCTCCACATCTCTCAATAATTCAAAACCTAATACATCTAAAGCTACACTTTCTGAGGCGACAATATATTCCGGACCCTCACCCATTTCTCTTTTACCGATAACCAGCGGTCTAATGCCATGAGGATCTCTAAAAGCAAGCAAGCCAAAGTTTGCAATCATCGATACAACCGCAAAAGCTCCACTACATCTTCTATACAAAGAGGTTACAGCATCAAAAATCATATCCGTTGTTAGCACACTTTTTTTTGATGAGTCAACAAGCTCATGAGCTAGCACGTTTATGAGAACCTCAGAGTCAGAATTGGTATTAATATGTCTTAAATCTTGTTTAAACATATCTTGTTTTAGCTTATTAGAATTAGTTAAATTACCATTATGTCCAAGAACAATTCCATAGGGTGAGTTGACATAAAATGGCTGAGCTTCAGCTGCAGATGAAGATCCAGCTGTCGGATATCTAACATGAGCTATTCCAGCATTTCCAATCAAATTTCTCATGTGACGGGTCTGAAACACATCTTTTACAAGCCCATTATTTTTATGCATGTAAAATCTATTACCATCAGTAGTAACAATTCCAGCCGCATCTTGACCCCTATGCTGCAATACTAAAAGTCCATCATATAACATCTGATTGACAGAATTATTAGATACAATTCCAATCACTCCACACATTAGATGAGCTCCTCACTTATAACTGCATAATCATATTCTACATTGGTAGACTGATAATTTGGTAAATACTCTAAAACAAATGAAAATATAGGATCTAAAATAGGTATGAGTGAGGATTCATTACTATCTATTAAATTTACAAAAGGAATAAGTTGATTAAGGTATAGAATCACTAAAACTATCATTAAACCTCTTGCCATACCAAACACAAACCCAAAAAATCTATTCAAAATTGAAAGTCCTGCAAGCTTTAAAACTTTACTAACCAATTTTATTAATAATGAAGTCAATATTAGAGTAGAAACAAATATTAAAATAAAAGCAGAAATAATTAAGAAATCAGACTTATTTTCAATTGGTACAATATTTGCCAAAGAGTTATCAAAGTTAGATGCAAAGTAAAAAGATAAAACTAAACCGGTAAGCGATAAGACTTCTTTAATAAATCCTCGATAAAGACCATAAATTGAGGAAACGATTAATAACGTTAAGATAAAATAATCGAATGGGCTCATGAATTATTTTTTTTTATAATCCCGCTAAATTTATTAGATTTTAAAATCTCGAGAGCGTTTTCTGCCTCACTGTAAGACGCAAAACCTCCTGTTTTAACTCGAAACATTTTTTTTCCATCTAATTCAACAGTCTCCAGTGTGCAATCAATTCCAAAAGATTGAATGGATGATAAAAGATCTGAGGTTTTTTCTTTATCTGAAAATATACCTATTTGGATAAAAAAACTATCCATTTCAAAAATTTCAGATGAAAGGGCAACATCATTATTATTGTTACTGTCACCTTCATCGATAAATGATATCTTGATATTATGGTTGTTTATTATTGAGCGATCTTCAAGAAAAAAATAAGATAAAATTAGTAAACTTATTAATATTATTAAGGCACCTAATAATCTTTTTTTTGCTTTTTTTAGCTGAATCGCTTCTGAGAAAGGATCTTCATTACTCGGCATAATTACCCTCAAAAATCTCACTGATTACATAAAAACTTCCGAACACGACAATTCTATCATCATTTGTAGCCTTCTTTAATGCTAATTCATAAGCTTTCTTAATGGAATCTGTAGTTTCAAAAATAAAATTATTTTTTTCTAGGTTATTTTCAATAAAAGTTAATTTTTGTGCTCTTGGGTTATTAAGCTCTGCAACCAACCATTCGAACTTACAAGTTAAATCTGAAAATAATTTGAGAATTGACGACAAATCTTTATCTTTCAATATAGAAAACACAAAGTAAGTTTTTTTATTGCTTAACTCTAATAATGACTGAACTAGATTTTTTACGCTATCAAAGTTATGTGCTACATCGATAAAAATTTCTGGTTTTTTAGAAATTCTATTAAATCTTCCAAAAAAATTTTGATGCAACAAATCTTCTCTTAATTTGGAAATTAAGCTACACATCCCCAGTTGTTGTAGGGTGAAAATTGCACAAGAAAGATTCTTTTGTTGCACATAAGTTAAATGATTCTTATCAAATGGAATAATGTTACTGTCAAAATCTTTATTAAAAAAATAGGGTTGTGCATTAATTTCTAAAGCTTGTTGTTTTAAAATATCAACACAATGCTCCTCCCCTATAACACAGGGTTTATTTGTCCTCATTACCCCTGATTTTTCAACTGCGATATCCTCTAATGTTTCGCCTAAAAATTCTGTATGATCTAGTCCAATTGAAGTTATTACAGAAATATCAGGTTCAAAAGCATTGACTGCATCAAGACGTCCACCTAAGCCGACTTCCAAAATAGCTATGTCAATATTATGCTTCTCAAATATAAATATAGTAGCCAAAGTCGTGATCTCAAAGAAAGTAAGCTTGTCACTATTTTCAAAGCCTAAAATATATTGCAATGCTTCTAAAATTTCAGACTCAAAACATTTTTTATTATTTATTACAATTCTTTCATTAAAATCAAAAAAATGTGGTGAAGTATATAGGCCAATCTTGGAATTACTATGCAATAGAATTTGGTTAATATAAAAACATACACTGCCTTTTCCATTAGTTCCTGCAACAGTAATGATTTTAAATTTTGGATCCAAGCATAATTTTTGTTTGAATTCTTGAATTCTTTTTAATGACAAATCAATTGGATTGCTGTGCCGAGTCTCCAAACTTTGGAGGAGGAGATTTAACTTTTCTTTCAAAGATTATTTATGCAGTTTGGTGATTATATTTACAAGCGATTTTCGCATTTCTCTTCGATCCACAATAAAATCAATTGCGCCATGTTCTAATAAAAATTCTGCTCTTTGAAATCCAGCTGGTAATTTTTCTCTGACAGTCTGTTCAATCACTCGTGGTCCAGCAAAACCAATTAAGGCATTTGGTTCGGCAATAATAATATCTCCTAACATGGCAAAACTTGCTGAGACACCGCCCATAGTTGGATCAGTTAAAATTGAAATAAATGGAATTTTCTCTTTACTTAACTTAGTTAATGCTGCGCTTGTTTTCGCCATTTGCATTAAAGAAAAAAGGCCTTCTTGCATCCTTGCTCCACCACTCGATGAAAAACAAAGGAATGGGGTTTTATTTTCGATAGCAAAATCAATGGCTCGAACAAATTTTTCACCAACCACCGAACCCATTGAACCACCCATAAACGAAAATTCAAATGCAGCAGCTGTAATATTTAACGACTCAATTTTCCCATTAATAACTATCAGTGCATCTGCAGTTTTATATTTATCTTGTGCCTCTTTTAGTTTTTCATTATAGGGTTTTGAGTCAACAAACCTAAGAGGGTCTTTGGGTAAAATGTCTGTAAAAATTTCACGTTGCCCAATTGAGTCAAATAATAGTTTTAATCTTTCTCTGGCAGGTAGTCTATGATGATGGTCACACTTTGGACACACATAAAGATTTTTTTCTAGATCGCTATTGTAAAGAGCTGTTTGACATGAATTGCACTTGTGCCACACGCCATCTGGAACTCTTTTTTTTACAGTACCGACAATTTTTTTTATTTTTGGAGGAATAACATTTTTTAACCAACTCATTTAAATGGCCTCACGGATAGATTTAATAATCTTTGCAATATTCTCTAACATATTATTTTCATCTGATTTTTCAATCTCTTGGATAATTCTACTGCCAATAACAATAGCATCTGAAAAACTAGCCACAGCTTTTGCTGTTTCCGGATCTCTCACCCCAAAACCAACACCCACAGGTAAATCTGATAGCGATTTAATTTCAGCTACACGATGTTTTACTTGATCAATATCTATATTTTGAGCTCCAGTAACACCTTTTAAAGACACATAGTATAAAAAACCTGAAGCTTGTTTAATGATTTGTTGAATTCTTTCCTTCTCTGTTGTGGGTGCTAACAAAAAAATAGCATCAATATCATTCTCCTTAAGTTTAGCAACATACTCTTTTGACTCCTCTGGAGGGTAATCAACAGTAATGATTCCATCCACATCAGCCTCTTTGCACAGTCTTAAAAACTCGTCAAATCCAATGGCCTCAATAGGGTTCGCATAACCCATGAGTATTAAGGGTGTATTTTGATCCTTACCTCTAAACTCTTTTGCAATTTCAAATGTTTTTCTTATTCCAACATGATTTGCCAGCGCTCTTTCACTTGCTCTTTGAATCACAGGTCCATCCGCCATTGGATCAGAAAATGGAATTCCTAGCTCAATCATATCTGCACCTGACTCTACAAGCTGATGAAGAATTTTTTTTGTCATTTCAACAGATGGATCACCTGCAGTAATGAAAGGAATTAATGCTTTTTTATTTTTAGACTTTAATAATGAAAATGTTTTTGTGATTCTACTCATAACTCTAGATTTTTATACCAGCAATATCAGCAACTGTATTAATATCTTTGTCGCCTCTGCCAGAAAGGTTTACCAAAATTGTTTTATCTTTAGGAAGCTCTTTAGCCAATTTTTCTGCATAAGCAATAGCATGGCTTGTTTCGAGAGCAGGAATAATGCCCTCAGTTTTGCAAAGATTATGGAAAGCTGCTAGAGCTTCATCATCATTCACAGCCACATACTCCGCTCTGCCTGTATCTTTTAGCCAAGAATGTTCTGGACCAACGCCTGGATAATCCAAACCAGCTGACACAGAATGAGTCTCTATAATTTGTCCCTCTTCATTTTGCATCATGTAAGTTCTATTTCCATGCAGGACTCCTACCGGACTATTCGCAGTTAGTGGAGCAGCATGTTTACCTGTCTCAATACCATGTCCTGCTGCCTCAACACCAATTAATCTGGTCTCTTTATATGGAATATATGGATAAAAAATACCCATCGCATTTGAACCACCACCTACACATGCAATAACTGCGTCAGGCTGCTTACCTACTAATTCATCCATTTGCCCAATAGCTTCTTTGCCAACAACAGAATTAAAGTCCCTGACCATCATTGGATATGGATGAGGGCCAGCTACTGTACCAATGATATAAAAAGTATTGCTGACATTTGTTACCCAGTCTCTTAGTGCTTCATTAAGCGCATCTTTTAGAGTTTTCGATCCACTTTCGACAGGTACAACTGTAGCTCCCAATAATTTCATTCTATAAACATTCGGGCTTTGTCTTTTAACGTCCTCAGAGCCCATATAAACAACACACTCAAGCCCTAAGCGAGCAGCAATGGTAGCTGTTGCGACGCCATGTTGGCCTGCCCCAGTTTCAGCGATAACTCTGGGTTTTCCCATTTTTTTTGCTAACAAAGCCTGTCCGACTGTGTTATTAACTTTGTGGGCACCTGTGTGATTAAGATCTTCTCTTTTGAAATAAATTTTCGCACCGCCAATTTTATGAGTTAATCTCTCAGCAAAATAAATTGGGCTCGGTCTACCTACAAAATGTTTTAAGTCGTGATGAAATTCATCCAAGAATTCTTTATCATCCTTAAACTGGTTATACATTTCTTTCAGCTCATCAAGTGCCTCAATTAATGTCTCAGCTACAAACGTACCGCCATAGGGACCAAAGTGACCATTTTGATCAGGGAAATTATAATTATCCATTTTTCACAGCCTTAATAAATTGTTTCATAAGCTCTTCGCTTTTTTTGCCTTTCGTTTCACTTTCCACCCCGCCACTTACGTCAACCGCGTAAGGTTGGTAATCTTTTAGGAGAGTTGTTACATTGTCAGGCGTCAAACCTCCTGCAATTATAATTGGCTTTTTTAAATTTCTTGGAATTAGGGACCAATCAAAAGACTTACCTGTACCGCCAAAATAATCTGTATCAAAAGTATCAAGCAGAATTGCTGATGCGTCAACAAAATCATCACATATTTTTTCAATATTTGTATCTTTTTTGACAGAAATAACTTTAATAAAAGGAAACTTAAATGACGAACAAAACTCAGGGGTTTCAGATCCGTGAAATTGAATGATATCAATAACATTTTCACAAATTACAGAACGAACAAATTCGGCTTCAGAGTTCACAAATAATCCAACTTTTGTAATAAAAGGCGGAAGTGTTTGATTAATTTGAATTGCTTGTTCAATTGAGCAAAATCTTGGGCTGTCTTTATAAAAAACATAACCAATAGCATCAGCGCCTGCATTGCTGGCATTTATTGCGTCATGACAATTGGTAATTCCACATATTTTTACTTTTGTATAATTCATATTATGACTGTATTTTTTAAATCAACTATCTTAAATGACTTTTCATACCTAATATTGGCAAGGTAGAGACCATTTGGTGAAAATGTATTCGATGCCTCCGTTCTGTCCTTAACCTCGAATAGGTATTGTACATAATCCAATGGTTTTTTTCCTGAAACGATATCTAGAATGACACTCATCATATTTCTAATTTGGTGATGAAGGAATCCATCAGCAGTGAATTTAAAAAGAATAAAATTTTCTTTTTTTTGATAGCTTGCACAATGTATGATTCTTTCTGGCTTTTTTGATTGACACTCACTAGAACGAAAACTACTAAAGTCATGTTTACCAATAAATTCCTTCAAAACTTCATCAAGAAGTTTAAAGTTAATTTCATAGCCATAATGTCCAGCTTTTTGATACCAAATGGCTGAGGGTGTTTTAGTATGATGAAGCAAGTACTGATATTCTCTTTCCATAGCGTTAAACCGTGCATGAAAAGTCTGATCCACTTCAGATACCCATTTGATAGAAATATCGTGAGGTAAATAAGAATTAGCACCTTTTTGCCAAGAGCTTAAAGGTCTTTGTGATTCCGTATCAAAATGAAATACTTGACCAAGTGCATGAACACCAGCATCTGTCCTCCCGGATGCTTCAATCTTGATATCATGGTTAGCAATCTTTGATAAAGCATTTTGTAAAAATAACTGTATAGTATTTTGATTAGGCTGAATTTGAAAACCAGCATAGTTTGTTCCTAGGTACTCGACTATAGCAGCTATTCTCATAAAATAAATACAACTAAAAAGTAACAAAAAATGAATAAATAACCATAATGATTCAGCTCAAATGCATTTATCTTAATTTTCAAATTTTCTTGAGAAAATAAAAAACTATTAAAAGAATTTACAGGACTTCTATAATTAAATTTTTTACGAGAAAACAGTCTGAAATAGCTAAATGTCAAAATTATTATCTTATACAATTTATTAACGTTCAAACCCAAAAACTTAAATGGATAAATAAAATACATGATTGAATTTACCACATCTATTTCTTGAGTTTTTAGTAAGTAAATTTTGGCAACTAAAAATATGTTTAGCAAAAGTAATGATTGTTTAAGGCCCGCATAAAAACCATCGTATGTGACCGAAAAATTAAAAAACTGAACCGCTATTTCCCCTGGAACAGATAGTGGAAAAATAATAAAGATGCTGATGAGGAAATATTTTACCTTTAAGAAAAAAATAAATGGATTGTGCTTTATATAAAAACAAACCAATATTAAAAAAAGAAGTAGGTAGCAATTCAGGGTTAATGATAAGTAATATATGAACTTGAGTGATATAAGGGTAGCTAATAATTTAAGAAGCTCAATCACTTATTAAAATGAGTTTTTATCCTCACGAGATAAGTTATCAATTACATCTGGTTCAGTATTTTGTTGGTTGGTATTAATTTCAGATGAGAATATTGGTTTTTCATCTTTTTTCTTTCTGGAGATGAAGAAAATAATCCCAGCCACTAAAGTAATTAAAAATAAAAGGACTAAAACAATCATTAAGTTATTATTTTTATTTTTATCATCATCTTTTAATAAAATTTCATTAATTTCTGAGTCAGCAGAGATAGAGGATGTGAACACATCACCATTAATTTCTTGTACATCATCATCTAAGACAATCTCCTCAATTTCAAAATCATCTCCTTTAATATCTGTCATTTCTTTTTGATCTGGGAAAGTCTCTGAAGGCTCATTCTTATTTTGAGCATCAGCTATTAAATCGTTTTTCTTACTTTCAGCTAGCTCTTTTAATTTTTGTTCCGCCTCAGCAAGCTTAAGCTCTAACTTCTCAATCTTTTCTTTTTCTTTACTATTTTCTGGCTTCTTAATAGATTTATTTTCATTGGCTTTTGGTTGCGTTAGTTTTTTCCATTCATCATTTTGAGATTTCAAAATCTTTCTTGCTTCTAAATGACTTAATTCTGCAAAATATGATTTATTGGGTACTGTTAGAATCTGATTTTTATTCAATCCATTTATATTTCCTTCAGCAAATGCTTTTTTGTTATTTTGATAAATACCAACCACCATTTGCTCTAAAGTAATTCCTGATAGGCTATTTTCACGAGCAATTTGGTACAAAGTTTTACCTGGTGCAGATTTGACTGTTTTTTGCTCATCGATTTCTTGATCATCAATGACTTCTTCTTTAGTGTTTTTAACTACCTCCTTGGCTTGCTCTTTTTTAGCAGTTTGTTGCTTTTCTTCTTCTACCTCTTCTTTTTGTGTCTCAATTAAGTCTTGATTTTCTTTGGATTTTTCTTTTGAATCAATTTCACGTTTTTTTCCTTCAGCCAAATCTTTTGCAGGAAGTTTATTGTTATCTTTTTTTGCAGTATCTTTTTCAAGGGTTTCATTTATCATCTTATCCATCGGGTCTGGTGGATCAAGAAGCACTGTGTATTCACGATAATTTCTACCCTTAGGCGAATCAATCTGGATTAACAAATCTAGGAAAGGGTCTTTAACCGGCTTGTCGCTTTTTAATTTTAAGTAAATCTTCCCCTCAGAGTTTTTTACAAAATTAGCATCAATGTTTGCATGGACAGGAAGTCTTTCAATACCCTGGGATTCAAAGTCTTCTTTTGAGGCAATGCTCGGCACTAACTCAGTCACATCATCAGCTTTGGTAAGAATGACCTCAATATCAGCATTCAGGGGTTGTTCTTGTTTCGAATTGATCGAGATTTTTCCTAGCTGCAGCGCTTGAGCAGAAAAAATAACTGAGAGTGCAGTAGCAAAAAGAAATAATTTAATTAATCTAATCATTTGTTGGATATTATACTCAAGATTCGTCTTAATGGTTCGGCCGCCCCCCATAATAATTGATCCCCAATGGTAAATAGAGAGATCATATTGCTATCAAGGTTAAGTTTTTTTATTCGACCCACTAGAATATCTAACTTACCAGATGCATTGATTGGGGATAAATGATTTATGGTCGCATCACGTTCATTAGTAATCAATCTTACCCACTGATTTCCTGCTGAAATTTTTTCATTAACATCCTCTATTGATAAACTTTCCTTCATTTTGATCGTTAACGCTTGGCTATGACATCTCATGGTACCAATTCGAACACATAATCCATCAACCATGACGGGTGCATATTGTGATTCTAGAATTTTTAAGGTCTCATTTTGTCCTTTCCACTCTTCCTTGCTGCTGCCATTTTTAAGATCTGAGTCAATCCATGGAATTACACTACCAGCAAGAGGAACCCCAAAATTATTTATTGGCATATTTTTATCTAACATTGCACTCGATATTTTATGATCTATTTCAAGAATTGATCCTTGTCGATTCTCCAACATATCAGACACTGAGTTAAATAAGTAACCCATTTGAAACAAGAGCTCTCTCATATTATTTGCCCCAGCACCACTCGCTGCCTGATAGGTCATGGATGAGACCCACTCAACTAAGTTTTCTTTAATTAGTCCATGAATTGCAAGCAGCATAAGCGAAACGGTACAATTTCCACCAACCCATGTCTTGACGCCCTCCGAGTATGATTTGTCGATCAAATCTGAGTTAATTGGATCAAGCACAATAACTGCATTTTTTTCCATTCTGAGATGGGATGCTGCATCGATCCAGTGCCCATCCCAGTTTTGATTTATTAGCTTGTCATAAACATCTATCGTAAATTGGCTTCCTTGACATGTGAGGATGACATCCATATTAGACAGCTCCTCGAGATTATTAGCATCAATAAGATATTCTGATTCTGCAAAATCAAAAGGACATTTATCGCCAGCTTGTGAAGTTGAAAAGAAAAAAGAGGCATAATTTTTAAAATCATTTTCCTCGAGCATTCGCTGCATTAGAACTGATCCGACCATGCCTCTCCAGCCAACAAAACCAACTTTTAACTTATTCATTTATAAATTTCCTAAAATACGGTCACCCATCTCTTCGCATCCAATTTTCGTAGAGTTGTCATCCATGATGTCAGCAGTTCGATAGCCTTGTTGAAGTGTTTTTTCAACCGCTTCTTCGATCCTAATAGCTTCATTAGGCTGTTTAAAAGTGTATTTGTACATCATAGCTGCTGATAAAATCGTGGCAATTGGATTAGCAATGTCTTGACCAGCTATATCTGGGGCCGAACCATGACTTGGCTCATATAAGCCTTTGTTATTAATATCTAAGGATGCAGAAGGAAGCATGCCAATAGAGCCTGTCAGCATGGATGCCTCATCAGATAAAATATCTCCAAAAATATTTCCTGTAACCATCACGTCAAATTGTTTTGGTGCCCTGACTAATTGCATTGCCGCGTTATCTACATACATATGCGACAGAGATACATCTGGATAATTTGCTGATAAATCTACCATCACTTCTCGCCAAAGTTCAGTTGCCTCAAGAACATTGGCTTTATCTACAGAACATAATTTTTTATTTCTTAATTGAGCAAGTTGAAAGGCAACATTTCCTATCCTGCGGATCTCACTCTCTGAATAACGCATGGTATTAAAACCCTCACGTTCTCCGTTTTTAAGGTTATGAATTCCCCTTGGCTGGCCAAAATAAATGTCCCCAGTTAATTCACGAACTATTAAGATATCTAAACCAGAAACAATATTAGGTTTAAGTGAAGACGCATCCACCAATTGATCAAACAACATGGCAGGTCTTAAATTGGCGAATAAATTAAGCTCCGACCTTATTCGCAATAATCCCCTCTCTGGTCTCAACTCTCTTGGTAATTGATCGTACTTCCAATCTCCCACTGAACCCATCAGTATCGCATCTGCATCTTTAGCTTTTTGGAGAGTAGTTTGTGGTAATGGATCTCCATCTGCATCATAACCAGCACCTCCTATGGGCGCCTCATCAATATTAAAATTAGGAGACAATGCCTTAATTATCTTTACAGCTTGTTTTGTTATTTCTGGGCCGATACCATCACCGGGTAGGGTTAATATGTTCATTTTTATTCCTGTTTAAGCCACGGATAATTTGAAAAATAACTTTTTTCAAAATTTGCTATTACACTTTTATTCTCAAGAGTTAATCCAATCTCATCTAAACCATTCAACAAGGAGCTCTTTTTAAATTCATCGATTTCAAAGGAATATGATTTTGAAGACTTAACAAATTGTTTTTCTAAATTAACTTCAATTTCAAGAGTTTTGGTCTCAGTTTCAGAAAATAACTCTTCAATTTCAACCTTTTGCAAAGTGATTGGCAAAATACCATTTTTAAAACAGTTGTTGTAAAAAATGTCAGCAAAACTTTCTGCGATAATGACCTTAATACCAAAATCTAATAATGCCCAAGGCGCATGTTCTCGACTAGACCCGCAGCCAAAATTTTCTCTAACCAATAGAATCTTACTGTCTTTAAATTGTGGTTTATTTAAAACAAAATCAGGGTTGATCGATCTTTTAGAATTATCCATACCAGGCTCACCATGATCTAGGTATCGCCATTCATCAAACAAATTTGGCCCAAAACCAGTTCTTTTGATTGACTTTAAAAATTGCTTGGGAATGATTGCGTCAGTATCAACATTAGATCGATCAAGAGGGATAACTTTACTAACGAGATGTTTAAACTTATCCACTGATTTCCTCATTTCTTATATCGACAAAATGGCCATGAACTGCTGCTGCTGCAGCCATCGCAGGACTGACTAAATGGGTTCTTCCACCCTGCCCTTGCCTTCCTTCAAAGTTACGATTTGACGTTGACGCGCATCTCTCACCACTTTCAAGTCGATCTGCATTCATTGCAAGACACATTGAGCAACCTGGATCTCTCCATTGAAAACCTGATTCCATAAAAATTTTATCTAACCCTTCGGACTCCGCTTGTTTTTTTACAATACCTGACCCAGGAACAGCCATTGCTAACTTAATACTCGGATTAATTTTTTTACCTTTCAAATGCCGCGCTGCCTCTCTCAAATCCTCTATTCTTGAGTTTGTGCATGAACCAATAAACACTTTATCTACAAATATCTCATTGATTGGAGTATTTTCATTGAGGCCCATGTATGCAAGAGCCCTTTGAAAATCAAGGTGCTTGTCCGATGTTAAATTACTTTTTTTAGGAATAGATTCGGAAATTCCCTTCACCATTTCAGGAGATGTTCCCCAGCTCACTTGAGGCTCTATCATGGTCGCATCAATTTCAACTACTTTGTCAAAAACAGCATCTGAATCAGAGTGAAGTGTTCTCCATTCTTTTTCTGCCAGATCCCACATTTCATTTGTTGGAGCAAAGGGCTTATTTTTTAAATAGTTAATTGTAGTATCATCAACAGCAACCATCCCCGAGCGAGCCCCAGCTTCAATTGCCATATTGCACAGAGTCATTCTTCCTTCCATCGATAACTGCTGAATGGCATCTCCACAAAATTCAATAGCATAACCGGTGCCGCCAGCAGTGCCAATTTGCCCGATAACAAACAAAGCAATATCTTTTGCTGAAACAAGAGGATGAGTTTTACCCTGAACATCAATTTTCATTGTTTTAAGCTTTTTTTGAATTAAGCATTGTGTGGCCATGACATGCTCAACCTCAGAGGTTCCAATCCCCATTGCTAAGGCTCCAAAAGCTCCATGAGTGCTTGTATGAGAATCGCCGCAAACGATCGTCATTCCTGGAAGAGTCAAACCTTGCTCAGGTCCAATGACATGAACAATCCCTTGTCTCACATCAGACATATCAAACTGAAGCAAGTTATGTTCTTTACAGTTCTGGTCGAGAGTCTCCACTTGGATTTTTGAAATAGGGTCCTGGATTCCCTTATCCCGATCTGATGTTGGCACATTGTGATCAGGAACAGCCACGATAGATTCCTTGCGCCACAATGGGCGATCATGAATTTTTAAACCCTCGAATGCTTGCGGGCTAGTCACCTCATGAATTAAATGACGATCTATGTATATGAGATAGGTGTCTTCCTGAGCTAGAACAACATGTTTATCAAAAATTTTCTCATATAGAGTCTTTGCCATAAACTAATCCCTAAAATTACCAAAATTTAGAGGGTAGTCAGACACATTTGCTTTTACCAATGCAATCGACTCCTGCAAAATATCTCTCTTCGCACCAGTAACTCTAACCGTATCGCCTTGGATTGAGGCCTGGACCTTTAATTTACTGTCCTTTAATAATTTGATAATTTTTTTTCCAAGTTCTTGATCAATTCCATCCGACACTTCAATATCAAGTTTCACATTGTTTCCTGAAATACTCTCAAGATTTTTATCCATCAATCTTTTAGTTGAGTCAGGTTCTTTTTTTTCGAGTGATGGAAGTAAAATATCTTTAATTTGATTAATCTGAAAATCATTATCTCCAAATAAAGTGATAATTAAATCCTTCTCGTTAAATTCAATACTTGCAGATGTGCCTTTAAAGTCATAGCGATTTTGTATTTGCCTTCTAACAACATCGACCGCATTTGATAAATTGACCTTATCTGCAGATGAGCTTATATCGAAACTGGGCATAATTTAATCCTTCTTATTTCTACCTAAAATTTTAAGTCTTAATGCGTTCAGCTTAATAAAACCTTCCGCATCATATTGATTATAGGATCCTCCATCATCTTCAAATGTGGCGATATTTTCGTCAAATAGACTGTGAGGACTACTTCGACCAACAACCTGAACAGATCCCTTGTAGCAAACTAAATTAACCTCACCGGTAACATTTTTTTGCGTATGATCAATCAGGGTCTGTAATGCTTCTCTTTCCGGAGCAAACCAAAATCCGTTATATATTAATTTCGCATACCTCGGCATTAATTCGTCTTTTAAGTGAGCCACTTCACGATCAAGTGTAATAGATTCAATGGCTCGATGAGCTTTTAATAGAATGGTTCCACCAGGAGTTTCATAACATCCCCTGGACTTCATGCCAACAAATCTGTTTTCAACTAAATCTAGTCGACCAATTCCATTTCTTGAACCCACCTGATTTAGATAATGAAACACTTCATGAGGTTTCATGGTTTCATTATTGATAGCTACAGGGTCTCCATTCTCAAAAGAAATTGATAATGATTCTGGTTCATCATTTGCCGCTTCAGGCGACTTAGTCCATCTCCACATCGAGTCTTCTGGTGGATTGCTAGGATTTTCTAGATGTCTACCTTCATAAGAAATGTGAAGAAGATTAGCATCCATGCTATATGGGCTTCCTCCATTTTTATGCTTCATTTCTACAGGAATGTTATGTTTTTCAGCAAAACTTAATAATTTTTCACGACTTAAAAGATCCCACTCTCTCCATGGAGCGATCACTTTAATATCAGGATTTAATGCATAGGCATTCAATTCAAATCTAACCTGATCATTACCCTTGCCAGTAGCTCCATGAGCTATTGCATCAGCTCCTGTTTCAGCAGCTATTTCAATAAGTCTTTTTGCAATCAGAGGTCTAGCTATTGATGTTCCAAGTAAATATTCACCCTCATAAATAGCATTGGCTCTAAACATTGGGAAAATATAGTTTTTTGCAAAATCTTCCTCAAGATTTTCAATATAAATTTCTTTAATTCCCGCTTGTTTTGCTTTTTCTCTGGCTGGCTCAATTTCTTCACCCTGACCAATATCAGCCGTAAAAGTAACCACTTCACAATCATATTTTTCTTGAAGCCATTTCAAAATTACAGAGGTATCTAATCCACCTGAGTATGCCAAAACAACTTTTTTAATTGAATTCATAAAATTAAACTTTCCCAATAAGAAGATATTCTAGTAAAGCTTTTTGAACATGCAAACGATTTTCTGCCTCATCCCAAACCACAGACTTAGGTCCATCAATAACATCAGATGTAACTTCCTCTCCTCTGTGTGCCGGCAAACAATGCATGAATAAAGAATCTTTTGCTGAGACATCCATCATTTCTTGATCAACTTGCCAATCTGCAAAAACTGATTTTCTTTCTGACTGCTCTGCCTCGTACCCCATACTTGTCCATACATCAGTAGTTACAATGTGAGCATCTTTAGCTGCATCCATAGGATTTTCAAATTGTTCAAAATGAGAATCATCGTATAAGCCTGCTCTCTCAACCTCAACCTCATATCCTTTTGGGGTTGACACATGCATATTAAAATCTAATAACTCTGCAGCTTGTAACCAGGTATTGCAAACATTATTAGAATCCCCAATCCAGGCGACTGTTTTTCCCTCAATTGAGCCTCTATGCTCGATAAAAGTAAATATATCCGCCAAAATTTGACAAGGGTGATACTCATTCGTCAGTCCATTAATCACAGGAACTCTGGAATTCTGAGCAAATCGTTCAATGATTTCCTGTTCAAATGTCCTTATCATCACAACATCACTCATTCGAGAAATAACTTGAGCTGCGTCCTCTACAGGCTCTCCCCTGCCTAGCTGAGAATCTTTTGTATTTAGATAAATAGCTGCTCCACCCAGTTGATGCATACCTGACTCAAAAGACAATCGTGTTCTAGTGCTTGCCTTTTCAAAAATCATAACCAAAGTTCTATCTTCAAGTGGCCAGTATTTTTGATACTCTTTAAACTGTTTTTTTAGCCATTTTGCTCGATCAAATAAATAATATATTTCATCTTTTGTAAGATCATTGAATTGTAAAAAGTGCTTAATCGTCATGTTTGATTTTCTTTCAAATAATTTTTTAACATCATTATTAAATTAGAAACCAAAAATTCTGACTCATCATCATTAATAATTAGTGGAGGAACAATTCTTATAACATTTCCAGATGTCACGCTGATCAGTAAATTATATTTTAAAGCATAAGTCATCAGCTCTGGGCAATCATGGCCCAGCTCAATACCGATCATTAAACCTTGCTGTCTAACGTCAATAACAAAATCCAAAGATTTTGTTTGTTCTCTCAAAGCATGAGCAATTTTTGAACCTTGAATTGTTACATTTAAATAAAGCTTTTCTTGATCCAAGACATCAAGAGTTAAATTACCTGCTCGACATGCTAACGGGTTTCCTCCAAATGTTGAACCATGT
>Ga0102957_1000060_pt1 | contig 26444 bp, 44 predicted proteins | sample SalPon2_A_H2O_MG_2_FD_84517 | JGI IMG/M metagenome (GOLD analysis project Ga0102957, IMG submission 84517) | Salt pond water microbial communities from South San Francisco under conditions of wetland restoration - Salt Pond MetaG SF2_A_H2O_MG | ecosystem: Environmental > Aquatic > Non-marine... | reverse complement strand
TGGGTCAGGTACGTGAGACACTGCGTCAGATTCAAGAAGGGCAGTTCTTAGAAGTTGTAGGTGGTCCGTCTGCTCAGATCGGTGGAGACATAATCTCTTCTTTGTGGAATGCTATTATAAATCTTACAGACGGAAATGGCACACTTATGAAAGAGGATGTTATTAAAACCTTCCGTAACATCACGACACTAGATAACGCTGCTATAGCCCTTGGTATTAAAAACAATGGCTACTATCGTAGTAAGACAGGTGCTAGAGTTCCTGGTGAAATGTCTATTACTGAGGCTTGGATGATTGCTTTAACAGGTATTAAACCATTAAAGGTACAAGAGTTCTACTCAGTCAAGACTAATATTTATAATGATGACAGAAAATTACGTAAAGAACGTCGAGACATTAACCGACTAGCAGATAAAGCTCATACTATGATTAAGTCAGGTGATCCACAACAATACGAAGAAGGCTTCAAACTACTAGAAGCCTTGAAGCTACGTATTGATTTAAGTGGTGCATCAGAGATAAATAAAATGAGTTTACGTAAATCATTGGTAACTCCACTACAAGATGAACTACCTCAACTAATTCTTAAACTACGTAAGAATGATAAGACTGCTATGGCTGAACGTCTAGCTGCAACACTAGGAAACTAATATGGCACAAGATATATTTGCACCTAAAACATCCTTCGATATAGGCTATGAACGTCCTCAACAGGGTGTAGTAGACAACACTGAAAAGATTAAAGCAGACTTTCAAGCAATGTCTCTAGGTGCTCAAGCCAAGGCAGTGCAGGGACAGGCTGCTCTTGAACGTGCTGAAGCAGGTCTTATTCAATCTGCTATTGGTATTGCAGGGGATGCTTATACTATTAATATTAAAGGCAGGGAGAAAGGCGCAGTAGATGCTCTTTTCAATGAGATAAAAAATATAGAATCTCAAGACTCACAAAAGCCCATGCCTTTTGAAACAAAGAAGTCTAAGTATAATAATGCTATAATGAAAGCTGCTTCAGAGATACCAGGTGGTTACTCAACATTAGCTAAACACAACACTGCTATCAAAGCAGCAACTGGCATGGACATTGCTAGTATAGCTAAGTCTACTGAGCAAGAGCAGTACGAACAAATGCAACAGAACCCTGTGTTTCAGACTGCATACCTTGCTTCTAAAGTAACTCAGCCTAACCTTTCTGAAGAAGATAGATTCATATACGCTCAGAACGAAGCCGCAAAGACTGCTGCAGCAGAGCTTATGCAAACAACTGTTAAGACGGAAGACTTATCTAGGTACTATACTGATACTAAACGTACAGTAGAGCAACGACTAACCAACTTAGATACTGCTATTGTTGCATCTATTCAGTTAAAGCGTGATACTGGTCAGCCTATCACAACACTTGATATTGAAAGTCTTGAAGTACGAGTAGCAGAGGCTCAACGTCTTGTAGATGTCTTAATCCCTAACACTGTTCCTGAAGAGGAAAGAAGTCAGGTAGATGAATACTTTACAAACCTAAATGATTTTCTTACTCAGATGAAAGAAAGTAAAGACCCTGATAGAATTGCTACAGGTGTTGCCTCTTATCTAGCTCAGACAGGGCAGACTATGGGTGAGATTCTAGCAGGTGCTAAGATTGCTAAAGCTGAGATACTTTCATCACAAGCAGGTGTTGAAATATTTAAGGTAATCACAACTAAGTTGAGTGACGGTTCTTCTACTGCTGCTCTAGCTGTTGGTGGAGATTTAGGTTCTATTTATGACGCTCTTGTTGAAGCACGTCAGGGTGAGGTTATTGGACCTAACACTATTATGACTCAAGAAGAGTTGAACATAGTGTTTGATACCAGAAACAAGACTCCTAAAGATATGATGGATGAACGTGCTGCAGGACTAGAATTAATTAAGTCTCTAGACGTTGGTGAACTTGGCACTGATCAAGGTAAGAGACAACTAGTATCAGGTATTGCATCTGTAGTAAAGTCTCTTAATAACCTTGATATACAACAAACAGGTTCTAAGTTAAGTGAGCTAGTAATCGACTCAGGTCTTATTGATAAGATTAAGTTCTTAGATAACTACGACAAGGCTACTGCTAACCAGATTCGCACACTACTGAATAGTGTTGTAACAAATAACCTACGTTTCTCTGAACTTAAAATAAGTTCTATTGAGACAGATGGTAAAGGGTACACAAACCGTAACCCTGGACTTGTATGGGACGAAGCAGAGCAGGTATACTACGCCACTGATAAAGAGTATATTGAACAGGTTGCTCTAGGTTTCAGTGATGCTACTGATGCATCTTTGTTCTCTAGAAACATGGTGAATGGTCGTCTACGTCTTCCTAAAAATACTGCCCTAGCTTATCGTGATATTGCTAAAGCATATGAACACCGTGATGTTGTATCTGCAGCTAACCGTATTCTAGCTCAGACTAAGGTAGAAGAACCTGATGAAACTATGGTTGATGTAGGTGGCGTACCTGTACCAGAGCGTATGGAAGTATTAAGCTTTATTAGTTCAGGTGAAGGTGGGTATAACTCTAGTAACCGTGGCACAATAGGAAAAGAGATTATTGGTTCTGACAATGGTACAAAACGTGGTGGTACATCTCTATCAGAAATGACACTAGGCGAGATTAAACGCTATCAACGTATTACAGACCCTAATGATCCTAATCGTCTATTTGCTGTAGGTGCATATCAGATTACACCTGAAGCAATGGACGCTGCAATGAAAGCTGCAGGTGTTAACGACAACACAATCTTCAGCCCTACTGTGCAGGATCGTATGGGATTAGGTTTATTGCTTGGTACTAAACGTCCTAAACTAGCTGCGTACATCAAAGGCGAGTCTGATGATATTAACACTGCTATGTTGGAGTTCGCTAAAGAGTTTGCATCAGTACCTGATCCGAATACAGGACGTAGCTACTACGCTGATAAGGGTAACAAGGCAAAGCACACTGTAGCAGAAACACGTGAGGCACTAGAACGTGCAAGAGAAGCGTATGCTTCAGGTATTATTTCAGAAGTAATACCACGTGAAGGTGAAATGTCTACTACACAAATCATGGACACTGCATCACAGGCTATTGAATCTGCTGATCGCCGTGACCGTAGTCCACGTCCTGTCTTACGTCCTGCGGATGACACTCAAACAGAGCCTATGGCTTTGAATATGATTTCTAATGCTGATTGGTTAACACCTGACTTAGAAAAAGAAATGAGTGATGATGGCGTTGATATTAACAATACACCGTTCTTTATGTCTGATCAAGAATTAGAAAATGCATTAGACTCAGGTGCTATCAAAGTAGGGCAAGAAGTTCTTTTACTAATTGAAGGTCGTCCTGAATTTGTAAGGGTTACTGAGTAATGGGCTATGAAGTAATAAAAACATTCGGGTCTAGTGTTAATAAAAAATCTGACTCTAGATGGGAGACTATTAAAGAGTATAGTTCAGACTTACTCGAAAAAGGTACGAGTGCTGCAACTGCAGTAGGTGAGTCTGTAGGCAAAGGTCTAGACTTTGTACAGGATGTAGGTGAGAAAGCTTACGAGGGTGTTCAAGTAGCATCCTCTACCCCTGTACGTACTATGCTTGAAGACATCTTTGTTCCTAAGTTTATAACAGGTGACATTACTGAGTCTAACTTTAGCCCTGAAGCTATGGATGTACTACGTAAAGCTGCACTAGATAAGAACTTGAAACCTGGAAAACCTGTAAAGTTATCTTATAAGGACTACAACAAATACGGTGCTAAGATTTCTGCTGCATTCTTCGGTAGTAATGTTGCTGATGACACTGCTAGTCTGAAAGAAAAACTAAAGAACATCACACCTGCTGATGAATTAAAGATGACACTAGGTGAAATACTTGTAAGTGTAGACGAAGATGGTAACATCACTGCACAAGACCAGTATGACTTCAACAGTTGGACACACTTCGGTAGAGGAAAAGACAAGTCAGGTCGATACCGTAACCTTAGTGCAGAGGAGTTTGAGAACTCAGGTATACCCTTCATGGAAGCTGTAATGGACTCTGTGAAGAATGCACCATCTGATTATCAAATGATTCGTAACCTTGCGTTCTTGTTCGGTAGTCGAGACTATGAAGGAACAGAGCGTGACACAGGCCGTAAGGTCGTACTTAACTTAGGCAAGAATGATCAACAAATAGCTATGGCAGGTAACTAATGGGATATGTTTTAGGTAATCGAAGTAAAGAGAAACTTGAAGGTGTGAACCCACGGCTAGTAGCTGTAGTGGAGAGAGCTATTGAGCTATCTGAGCAGGACTTCTCTGTGATCTGTGGTCTACGTACCATTCAGGAACAGGAAGCCTTGGTCGCTAAAGGTGCATCACAAACCATGAAGTCTAAACACCTTGAAGGTAATGCTGTAGACCTTATGGCTTGGGTTGACGGTGGTCGTTGGGAACTGAACTTGTACGACGAAATAGCTGATGCAATGCTCAAGGCAGCTAAAGAACTAGGAGTCACTATCCGTTGGGGTGCTGCATGGCACAAGGCTCTTAATGATTGGGATGGTACGGCAGAAGACTTGATGAATGAGTACATAGACATTCGTCGTTCTGCAGGGCGTAGACCCTTCATTGATGCCCCACATTTCGAGGTTCTATAATCATGTACGAGATGATAGACTTATTCATGCAATGGTTAGTAGCTCCTATTATTGTTGTAGTATGGGTTCTGTTTAATAAAGTAAACAAGAACGAAAGAGACATTGCAGTAATACAAGCGCAACATGAGTCCTCTAAAACATCTTATGATCGTGAGATGAAAGAGATGAAAGAAACAATCAGAGCAATCTTCAATAAGCTAGACAATATAGAGCAAGCATTGCGAGATAGATAATGGACCCAGTTACCATAATCACAGGAGCCACTGTCGCATTTAACGCCCTCAAGAAAGGGTTTGCTGTAGGCAAGGACTTACAAGATATGGGTAGCCAACTAACCAAGTGGGCAGGTCATATGGCTGATCTTGGTCAGGCTGAGAAACAGGTCAAGAATCCCCCTTGGTGGAAGTCAATCGGAGGCTCTGTAGAGGCTGAAAGTCTGGAAGTTTTCGCTGCAAAGCGTAAGGCAGAGGCCATGAGAAAAGAACTCAAGGACTATATAAGTTTCACGATGGGGCCATCTGCATGGGACGAGCTTGTAGCTATTGAGGCTAAGATTCGTAAGCAGAAAAAAGAACACGAGTATCGTAAGGCAGAACTACAAGAAGCCATCATTACTTGGACAATATCAGGACTATTATTACTAACAGGTATTGGTGCGATTATATTCTTTGCGTGGTTCTTCGCCAACAGATGATTAAGATAGGTGATAAGTATTACGTGTTCGACAAGAACGGAAAGATACTTATCATTACAAGGAACAGACGAATAGCTGAGAGATTAGAAAATGGTAGTTGATTTCGATATTGATGGTGACGGTAAGATCACTGCAGAAGAAGTAGCAATGAAGGAACGTATGCTTGAGATAGAGCTACGTGAAGAGAAAGCAGAGTCGCAGAAGTTCATGGCTTGGGTAGCTATGGGTATGATGATTATCTTTACTGTGTTCTTGTTTACTCCATTCATGTCAGACTCTCGTGTATCTGCACTAGCTGATCTACTAGGTCTATTCTACATTGCACAGACAGGTGTTGTTGCAGCGTATATGGGTGCTACTGCGTACATGGCAGGTAAGCCTATGGGTAACAAGGTGGCAATGAGTAAATGAGGTGGTTAGTCTTAGCTCTGTTCCTGTCTGGTTGTTCTCAGATTCCATCCTTTCTCATGGGAGGTGGGGGTGGACCGAATGTCGCAGCAAATGTACAGGCAGGAAAGACTAACTCTCAGACAGTTGGAACTACGAACAACTCTGATCAAGAAGTGGTAGTGGATACACTGACAGGTGACCTGAAACAGAGCAACGACACAAACAAAGTAAACACAGATAGCGTAGAAAATATAAACATAAATGAAATACCGCCGTGGGTCTTGATCCTTCTAGTGCTAGGTTGGTTAGCCCCTAGTCCACAAGAAATGGGACGTGGTTTACTTACTCTAATAGCAACACTAAGGAGAAAGAGTGATGGCAGCAAGGCTTAACAAAGCTAAGATGAAATGTAATAGTCCACGGACTACACCTAAACATCCAACTAAATCTCATGTAGTAAAGGCGTGTGTGAATGGTAAAGAAAAGATTATTCGATTCGGTCAGAAAGGTGTCAAAGGCAGTCCTAAAGGTAGCGCAAGAAATAAAGCGTTTCGTGCTAGACATGCTAAGAACATTAAAAAGGGAAAAATGAGTGCAGCATACTGGGCTGCGAAAGTGAAGTGGTGAGATGTGGGTAGGAATATTATTAGTTTGCTTCGATCCTATGGCACTATCTTGCAGGATCATAGCAAAGCCTGAACCATTCTATAGTGAGCAAGCTTGCCTAGAGGAAGCAGAACAGATAGCTATGGATATAAGAAGAGGCGGTGCTTATGTTACACCACACTGTCACAAAGTCGAAGGGAGTAGTACGTAATGGCTAAGAGTCCAACACCTACAAATCCGAAGCTATGGTCACGAGCCAAGGCAGAAGCCAAGAAGAAGTTCAAGGTCTACCCTTCAGCATACGCTAATGCATGGGCCGCTAAGTGGTACAAATCCAAGGGCGGTGGTTGGCGAGGCAAAGACAACAGAGTAAAGAAAGCGTAGTCATGGCTAAGAAAGGTGGACTAGGCAAGTGGTTCGGGGAGAAGTGGGTTGACGTTAAAACAGGAAAGCCATGTGGCAGGTCAGGGAAAAACGATAAGCGCAAAAGCTACCCTGCATGTCGCCCTAAAGCAGTTGCAGGAAGAATCTCAAAGAGTGAAGCAAGGAAAAAGACAGGACCGAAACGAGTGAGTTGGTCAGTCACTGCTTCAGGTAAAAAGAGAAAAAAGAAAACATAAAAGAAAACCCCCAAGGAGAAATCCCTGGGGGTTTTTTCTTATTGGTGTATCTTACACCATCGTTCTCGTAGTCGTTGCAGGTACCAGATAGCTTTATCAATATCCTCTAAGCCATTCTTGTACTCACAACGCCACATGTACTTGAGTACGTTTGCTGCATGAGGTGCTATACTCCCCGACATGTTCTCTGTCATAGCCTCTATTGCATCAATGCACTCAATACCACTGTGATTGTAGTGAATAGGGTTGTTTACTACATCATTCTTCTTAATCTTCTTGTACTCCTCGTCTGTAAAATCAGGATACTCATAGACATAACACTCACCACAATATCCATCGTCATCTAACAGGTTACCACAGTCATCACAATTAGCCATATAGTTTCCACTTCAGGTACTTGATACGTGCTAAGTGATACAACGTAAGGATGGGCCATATAATACAGAACAACCACACGTTAATCTCTTCGTATGTTATACCTAGTATGTTTGCTGACCATATCAAGAACAACACACACTGATCAAACACGAAGTCTATCCAAGGTATTCCACTATTAGCCATTCTCTTGTCTCCATTTCAACTCATGGACTAACATGTTCTGTTCATATGTAGACATGATCATCCAATCTCGTATCTCTTCAGGGGTGCGCTTACACCCTACACAGTATCCATCCTCTAAACGACAGACCTTGATGCAGGGTGTAGGCACATCACCTAACTGTTTACGGTTCCTACTCACACTGACGTAGACCAGTAGCAGGATCGAAGTAGCAAGCACCACCTTCATCTACGAAGTCTTGTGTTTCCTCTACTACAGGTTCCTCTACTACATCCTCTGATGTTGATGCGTTCAAGATACCGTACCGTTTACCTGATGCACGGAATGTAGTACAACCAGATGAACCACCATCGTAGGCATCCATGTACACCTGCTTGAACTCTTCCCATGTTACGTCATCACCTACGTTACATGTCTTAGAACATGCAGAGTCTACGAATCGTGATGCTACATTCAATACCTTGACGTGATCGAACACTGATAGTTCGTCTGCAGTTCTACCCTTCACACCAAACACACGGTAACCGTAGTCCTCTACTCGCTCTGTTCTTGGACCATCGAAGGTTTGGATAGTTCTGTCGTAGTAATGTGAGAAAACAGGCTCGATTCCAGAGGATACGTTGTCTGCTGACAGACTGATAGTTCCTGTTGGAGCAACAGAAAGCAGATGACTGTTACGAATACCGTGATCGCTAATGAGATTACGAATATCACTAGGCAAAGACTTAGCAAAGTCACTCTCAAGATAAGCTTGAGTAAAGAGAGGAAACGGTCCCTTCTCAATAGCCAACTCAACAGAAGTGCGATAAGCGACATCCCTAATTACTCCCATGATTTCTTCAAGGGTTTGTAGGAATCGTTCACTACCATACTCAAACCCTAGTGCTTCGATAGCATTCGCTACACCAGTAACACCAAGGCCCATTCGACGTTTACTCTTAGCTTCTTGCTCCTGTTCTTTTAGTGGATACACTGCACGATCAACTACATTATCCATAGCACGGACAACGTGAGGTATATCGTTACGCAGTTGGTTTGTGTTGAAGACGTACTTACCCTCATGTTCTACTATGTACTTGGTTAAGTTAAACGAGCCTAGTAGACATGCACCGTTAGGTGGTAGCGGTTGTTCGCCACATGGGTTAGTAGCTGCAATCTTCTCTGCATACCATAGGTTATTCTTTCTATTGATACGATCTATAAACAGGATACCAGGTTCTGCCCAATCCCATGTACTACGTAGAATCTGATCCCACAATGCACGAGCACTAACAGTCTTGTAGACACGCCCATCAAACTTTAGATCGAAGTCTAGGTCATCCTTAACTGCAGTCATAAACTCGTCAGTCACACCTACAGAGATGTTGAACTGAGTCAGTGTATCACTGTTGTTCTTTGCCGTAATGAAGTCTTCGATGTCAGGGTGATCGACACGCAACACACCCATCTGTGCTCCACGTCTGTGACCTGCAGATGATATAGTCTTACACACTGCATTGAATATTTCCATAAAGGACAGAGGGCCAGAGGACTTAGAGTCTAGTGACTTGATCAACGTACCACGTGGACGTAGTGTTGAGAAGTCATAGCCAATGCCACCACCTAGTCGCATAGTCTCTGCAGCACGACGAGCAGCTTCCATGATACCGTCCATACTGTCTTCGATAGTCATAGACACAAAGCAGTTGTATGGTGTTACACGACGAGGCGCACCCATTGCTGATTGCACACGTCCTGCAGGTAGGAAGCGTTGGTTGTAGAGAATGTTACGGAAGTTATTGAAGTGTGACTCAGTGTCCTTCAGTGCTTCAGCTACTCGTGTCATAGCCTCACGAAATGTTTCTCCTTTGCCACGGTATTTCATGGCATGAATCTCTTCTGAGATTGCTATCGTTGGTCCGTATTGTTCAGTCATCTTTTATCTCCACTCCCTTGTATGACACCACGTTTCTTACGATCATGTAATTTTTCTAGGTTAGCTGTAGCTACGTCTGACATGTCCACGTTCAAGTCACGACACAATGCTGCAATGTACCAGAGGCAATCACCCACCTCGTCTGCAATAGCCTGACGATTGAATGTACCGTCACGCATAATCTTCTTTACTTTGTTTGCTACCTCACCTGCTTCTGCTGCAAGACCAAGGGCAGGGTAGATCACTGCATGTTCTTGTTTGTAGACTGCAGTCTCAGCAGCTTGCTTCTGGTAGTAGTTCATAGTGATGTCTACATCCTCGTTGTAATACTCGAATGCTTCTATGTCACTCTGATTAATCATACTCTTCATCCTCTTCTAACACATCAATAGGCATATCGTTGTAGAAATAATCTGACAAGTCTATGTCACCACGTTCAACTAACATTTCAAGGACTACATTCTCAGTGATGTCATTCATCTCTAAGAGTTTACTTAGTCCATAACTATCAACTAACAATTCAAGTTGTCCTCTATAATCAAACATCATCCGCTCCCATACTGCCGTTTGATGGTTTCGAGTGATACAAACTCAGGCTCGTAGACACCGTTCTCTAACTCACGTTTAACTACAACACCTTTCCACCACTCATTATTAGATTGTCCTGCCCACGTTTCCTCGCTTCCCTTGAAGCATCCCGCAACAAGCCCGATAATCGAAGTAGGATGTGCAGTATCTTTAAAATAAATACTACGTTTGTGACTGTGACCACAAGTAGAACTATGGTTCCTGTTTTGTAGTAGGGTGTAAGCATGATGAACACCAGAGACAGGTGTCCCATAATTCCCAGCACCAAAGAAGTGAGCGTAAGATACGCCATCGTAATCAGCGATACTGGGGGCCGAATTGTGGTACTCATGGTACTCGTCGAACCAGTACTTCGTTTGAAGATGGCTGAAGGAAATCCCGTACTTTTCTCCCTGTAGTCTTGGGTCGTGGGCGATAGCCTTTTTGATTCTATTTTCATGGTTACCCTCAAGTCCTATCCAGAAGGGACGTTTACGTTTATGATGTCTGAACTTCCACCGTAGTCTTTCTTGTGCGTCATTGTAACACTCAATATCTCTACCGTAGTTCTGTGATACAATAGCCTGTGGGTATCGTGTATCGAAACTGTTGAGTGATTTAAGATCAGCACCGTCACCTAAGTCTACAACATAGTCTGGTTTCAGATCATATATGAATGCACCTAGCCAACTGAACCTGTCGTTAGGCGTACCTGGGTCAGCGTGAGCACACGTGAATACCAGTACAGTCTTCTTCTTTTTAAGCATCATACATACTATTGTTACGGATAACAACACCCTCTATAGATTGTGATACTTTCTTAGCTTCTTGGTATGCCTCGTCGAAAGTCTCGTATAGCATTTCTGTTTCTTCTACTTCACCATTGTACTCTGATAAGTAGACAACACAGTAGGGATTGTTACCGTTTTCATCTGCGTACTCAGGATGTTGAAATGGTTCTTGTAACACCTTGTGTAGTATGAGTTTCATTTCTTAGGTTCCTTTAACCAAGCATCAGGTATCAGCCTGTCTGCATATTTAAATCCGTATCTGTCGCACCACATACCGTAGGTAGTCTTGCTACCTTTATATAGTCTAGCCTTACTATTTGTAAAGACAAACCGTATATCTAAGTCAGGGTACTGATCACGTACAGCCAAGTGTTTAGCTCTATCTGGGGAAATGAACCGTCCCTTGGTTTCGATTATGATACCGTTCTCTAGTACAAAGTCAGGTGTGTATGTCTTAGTCTTAGGATCAACCCACTTAATCTTGAACTCTTCATAAGTGAACTTCACACCTTTCTTCTTTAAGAACTTAGCAGTATCTTGCTCAAGACCTGAACGGTAACCTGCCCTCAGTGCTCTCTGTCTTACCTTAATCTTCATCCATAGATACCTCTGGAACTTTAGGTTCTGAGCGTACATCAACTAGGTATACAGGGCCAGTGCTGTAAATAAACTTACGTGCTTCAGGCCAACACTGCTTCTTAAACTCACAGTAGCTACACATGATAGGCAGCTTGCTATTGGGACTCGACTTGGACTGTGGAACTTTATTCTGTCGTTGATCAGGCATATCACCTGCGACAAGTTCTTTAGCCTCTAACATCTCCTGCTCTTTGGTTCTGAGTTCCTCTGTGAAGTCATAAACATCTAGGCACATGTGTCCGTTCTGTTTATCTATCGCTAAGAATGCGCCGTGTGTTTTGTCTGTTACCTTGTCATCATCTTGTCCTGCATACACATAACTAGATAGCTGACTGATGTAACCGAATGGATCGTCTTGTCGTAGGTTCCCTTCCTTGAACTTCTTGAATGCGTATGGACTACAAGACTTGACATCGATAGTCATACCGTCAATCACTGCATCACGATGACCTTTGATACCGTGTACATTCAGACGATCTTGTTGTCCCTTCACATCATGTCCTGCAGCTATTGCTAGTGTCAGTGCTAGTTCCTCAATCATGTCACCATAAAAGAACTTGAACAGTGCGTCAGACTCTAGTGGCTTACCCTCTGCAGGTGTGTTGACTTTGTACCATAGCTTTCTCTTGCATGGAGTACCGATAGAAGACAGAGATAAATAACCTCGTGGCTCCTGTGGTTTGCTGAATCGTTTGTTAGCCATCAGAGCGATGTTGTGGCCTAGAATAGAACCCTCTAATCCAGACCACCCACCGTTACCTTTGATAACCTCTTGCATATCAGCAATCAGAGTATCAATGGTTTTCATTAGAAGCCTACTGCCTCGTTCTCTTGGATGTACTCAACAAGCTCAAGAACCTTGACACCAACCAAGGATGTACGGCTGTACTGTTTACCGTCTGAACCTGTGAAGGTAGTGACTAGGTTAGTACACTCAGCTACTGTACCGTTACCGATCACACCCATGTCTGCAGTCCAAGGGTTACCGTCCTTGTCTGTTACCTTCGGTGCTCCACCTGCTTGTGGAATCTCAGTACCGTCCTTCTTTGTAACCTTGTGTGGACGTACAAACTTTACTACAATCTCACCATCAATCATACGATTCTGGTTAGGTTGCTTCTGAGAACCTGCGTCCTTCAGTGCTTTCATACCGTCCTTGGTGAGTACTTGGTTGACAGTGTAAGCACCGTCCGACTTTTCATACGCACCACCATACCCTGTAAGGTCACGGTTTTCCTCAGTTAGACGAGGCCATTCGATTGCACCAGTAGTTTTTACTTCTTTGTAGATTGTTTTAGGCATTGGTTTTCCTTCTATTTTGTAGGGCCATACTTATATATTAATACATATAGTAGCGTCTGTCAAGGGGTCAATGTGTATCTTTCCACGATTTTCCTATCGAAGATTCACCCTCTAACGGACACATAATTCCGAGATGCAAACCTGCCCATTGGATCGCATCACGTTGTATCTGAGCTAGTCTCTCTGCGTCTTGATAACTTCCTCTCACTTCTGTTTGCCATTCGTCATGTACCCATGTACATATCTTAAAGTCAAGACCTTCTTGCTTTGCCTGTTCACGCCACCGTCTTGTAGCGTACTTCATTACAAGTGTCTCGCCATTCTGCAACATACCTGCTAGTGTCTTGTGTTCGTTAGGTACTACAACCTTGCGTCCATCGTACCCTCTGAAGTAACCACGAGATGCTATCTCAGGTATAACATTCTTCTTTAGTTTAGCTAGTCCTTCAATACTATTAGTAAAGTTAGACACTGCTTTGTTTGCCTGACCCATACCTGTCTTCAGTATCTGTGCGATCTTTGCTGTACCTGCACCAAGTAGGAATGCATAGATGAATGTCTTAGCCATGTCTCTAGTGATATGATTCAGACCCAGAGCCTTACGATTAAGGTTGTGTATATCTGTGTCGTCTTCTTTCTTACCTTCGATAATAGCCTTAACATACTGCTTACTCTCCATGATGTCAGCAAGTATCCGAAGTTGGATTCCTGCAGCATCCGTACCAACAAGATAGCACCCATCAGGTGTTGTCCATAAGTCTCTAAACTGTCCATCGTAATCTGCCTTTACTTTGTCTACCGCAGTCTTAGCATCACCATGATACACACTTGGTATGTTACCCATGTTAGGGTGACGGTGTGCCATGCGTCCTGTCCATGATCCTATGTGCATGAACTGACCGTGGATGCGTGTATCCCTGCTACTCTCCACTGCCTGTAGCCACTCTGTGAGTGTGCTTCTGCGTCCTTCTAAGGTCAACCACTCAGCAAGTGCCTTTGCCCCCTCTGGTGCGCTCTGAGGCAGCGTGTTGAGGTTCTCCTCTGATACTGTCCAACCATACTTCTTGTAGTAGTCAAGCTTCTCTGTCTGTTCCTTGCGGATAGCCTCACGGTGACCGACTGTTTTATCTACAGGATTCCAACCTGCATCCCACAATCTCTCGACTCGTTGCTTCGTAGAACCTGGGTTGAACTCTACGTAGTCGTAGCACTCTAGCATATCGTCAACGATCTTTGTCTCAGGGTATGTCTCAAGTGCAGTCTCTACATTCTTGAACAGGTTACCGTCTTCCTTAACACGGTACTTGATAGTCTTGATTAGTTCTAGCTTGGGTGGGAATGCCTGATGAATACGTTCCTCTAGTTCTTGTAGTCGTTTAGTAATCTCTAGATGCAAACGATTCGCAGTTGCTATGTCAAACTCGAACCCACCCTCGTGCATCTCTTGGCAGATGATTGCTACATCATGTTCAAGGCGCATAGATTGTGACCAATCCTTATCCTTGATCTGCTTAGAGAAGTGATCGAATAGTTTCTCTGTTACCTCAACGTCACGGTGACAGTAGTCTAGCATCTCTTGTGTCAGGCCACCCTCGAAGTCCTTGAAGTTATCCTTCGGGAAGCCTAGCTTCTCACCCCATGTTGCAAGACTGTGTGATCCGATACCGAAGTCAACAAGCATAGACACAACCAAGGTATCAACAATCTTCTGCATGTCGATGACTTGTCCTACAATCCTGTTGATCACAGGCGCATCGAAGTTGATGAAGTTGTGACCAACCCAACGTGTGACACCCTTGGCGTACTGCTTGAACCGATCACGTTCCTCTTCGTTCTCATGTAGGTTGACGAACTGGTGTGTCTTACCTGACTCTTTCTCTTTCACACAGATACACCACAACTTGTCAGGGGTCAGGCTCTCTGTCTCTATGTCTGCGAATACTATCATTCAATTCTCCTATCCAGTGCGTCACGTCATCATATGGGTTAGCTCCATCTACCTCTGTCTTCTGAGAGTTTGAAGCTTGCCTCGTCGAATCTAAGCTTCCCTGCGAATCCTGTTTTACCTGCAGGTCTGTTCTTGACGAGGAGTAGTTTCGTTGTGTTCCTTTCATCACGATCCTCTGCCATCTTATCACGTTCTAGTTTCACTACAACAGATGCACGTTTCGCAATGGTTCTGCAATCTCGTACCTGTCCATCATCATTCTCATGGGCGATGGTTACGATTCCCACGTTTAGTTCAGAGGCAATGCGAGATAGCTGTACTGACAAAGCAGACAACCATTTCTCTACTGACTCCTCACCCTTACGAGAGTAGGCTAAGTCTTGTATCGGTTCAAAGAATACGTAGTCTACTCCACAAGCCTCACGGAAATACCTGATCTTTTCTAGTATGTCCATAGGGTCTTCGTCTACTGCGATCTGGAACTGGAACAGGCGTTCATCTTGTGAGAGTTCAATGATTGCTTGCTTGACTTCCTCTTCCATATCGTGTTCTTGTATCAAGTCTTTACGTGTCAGGTTCATGTTCAAGTGGTACGACACTAGACCTAACACACTTCGCTTCTCTGTTTCTTCTAGGTGACAGATAGCAATGCTTGTATCCTTGTGCTCAGTCAAGACGTGGTACTCTAGGTAGCGCATGAACTCTGTCTTGCCGATACCTTCGGGTGCTTGGAACACAGTGAAGTGTCCTTGCATCAGACCAAGTGCAACGTCATCAAAGGATTCGATACCTGTCGATACGTACACTGCATCGTCTTGCTTCTCGAATAGTTCTAGGAACTGTTCAGGTGTGCTACGAATGTTGTCAGGTGTGTACCGTTTAGCATTGTAGAATGCTGCAGCGTAGCTAGGTTTAGCACCTGCCTCTAAGAACTCGTTAGCATCCTTGAACTTATCGTGTATGATCTGGAATGTTTTCTTCGGGAACAGTGCGCCGATCTTGGTAGCCAATGCACGTCCTGCCTCGTCGTTATCTACTGACAACACAATCCTGTCGAAGCTATCGATCCACTCCTTTGCTTTACCCTGCCACAGTTTCTGATTAGGTGTGGCACTAGGCACGGATACACATGGGTACTTCTTGTCGAGCATCTGGAATGCAGACATAGCATCTAGCTCACCCTCGCATATCACGATAGACCTAGCTGACCCTGCGTTGAACTTATCCATACCGAATAGTTCATCAGTCTTGAATCCCTTGTCTGTCTTGAATCCTTTCTCCTTGGTGTTGCGTACCTTACGGAATCCTGATGGGTACTTGTACACCTGATTGAATCCGAATGTCTGTACATCGTAGAACTCCATGACATCTTTGCGTACACCACGGTAAGCTTCGTAGTCACCAAGCCCTTCGATCTCTGTGGTCTTGATTGTCTGTACTGATACTTGTTTTAGTTCTTGCAATGGATAAGTCTCCTTCGCCCAGGGTTTCAGGCTCATACCTTTACTTGGGTAGCCACGGTCACAACTATGGCAGTACCCTGTCATCTTCTCTGTGTTGTACGCAAAGGCATCTGAACTTTCACAGTCTGCATGTGGGCAGGGTTGGTGTGTTACTTCTCTAGCTTGCATTTCTTAGTGCGCTCCATGATACAGGGAACAGACGTTCCATCTCTTCGTCAATAGCATCCGCTACAATACGTGACTCTCGTTGCGTGTCATCAGTGCATCGTAGGTTACACATGTCAACGAATGCGTCAAGACTACCTGACCAATACCACTCTGTCATCATAGACTGAGGCAACACCATACGTGCTTGCTCTGGTGCGACACCCTCGTTGAGTAGTTGCTCATACGCCATGAGAGCTTTCGTGTTGTAGTACTTAATGTTAAAGTTACTCTTGACTGTACCTTCACTGCCTTGCTTCTTGTCTGCGCTACGTCCACGCCACTCAGGTGATTCGTATAACTCTACGTCAATGTCAACGTACCGACGACTGATCTCGTTCCAACGTAGGAACTTATGCTTGACTAGCTGACGTGCTACAAACACAGGTGCCTTGACATGGAAAGATGCGAAGCAATGCCCGAATGGACTGATGTGTTTGTGCTTTGCAAGGTACTTGATTAGCTTGTCATCTTTGAACTGTAGTACCTTCGGCTCACCCATGTGAACACGTGGCATGTAGTCTGACTTCTTACCGAAGCTAACACGTGCAGCGTTGACCACTGTTAAGTCATCACCCATGTGATTGATATAGGTTACCTCAATCATCATCTTTCCTTACATAATTTTCTATGAAGTGTTTGACACTCTTACTTTGATACCATTTATTTTTATTAAGAACTCTCCACTTACCAGTAAGTAATGCATAGATAAACTTATCTTCTACTAACACAGTCCCTGACCCATGATGTTTCCAATTAACACCACTCAGTATAAGCTCTCTTTCCTGTTGCAATCTTTTTAACTCATTCCACGGCCCTTTTCCGTATTGATCTTTATCATAAACCCTTATCTCAGCAAGCCTCACTTCTTCACTTTGCTTCTCTATCTCTTTGTCTATCCTTTCTAACTCAATCATTTTACATCCACCTCTAAACATACAACTGCCTCGCCTTTGTGTGTGACTAACACCTGTGCTTCATCCAATGCTTGTATGCATTCATCTTTCTTCGGGAAAGATTTAATCTGATAATACTCTACACCCTGACTGTTGGTTATCTGAAACCAAACCAATACCCATATCATTGCTTACCACCTTTGAATCTGTGCTTGAAGAACACGATAGTATTCAACCCAGTGTTAATCGTTACCATCAACAGTATCCACCACTGCCACCATACTAATCCACCTACTTCAAACATCCTCGTCCTTTCCTTTGTGTTTCTTTTTCCTAAATGGTTTAGGTTTCTTCTTATCTGGTATGACTTTCTGCTTGTACTTAGGTTGCCTCAAGTCTTTAGCCATTGGATTAGAACGTGATGTTACCGTCTTCATCGTATGGACTCCTGAAGTAACCCTTCATCATACATTCCTGGCGAGGATCAAAGTCATCATCGTCATCCTCGAAGTCTAAGTCTACTGGTGTCATCACACCAATCTCACGCATAAAAATTTCTAGTTCTGTGTTCATGTTTATTACTCCTATACTTATATATTAGTACATTCTGATCGACGTGTAAAGACTATTCTTCATATTTATCTTTGATACCAAGAAGTCTTTTCAATTCATCCTCTTCGTTGATCTTGAAGATTCTTTCAAGGTCATCTCTACCGAATGTACTGTAAGCAGTCTTGTTAATATCGTCCTTACACTCAACGCAGTAGAACCGTTGCATCTTTTTATCTACAAACGTAGCGTCTGCTCTGTTACAACAAAAACATCTCATGTCCTGCCCCTTTCTTTAGTCTCTTACTAATAGTAATGTGTATAAAGTATTACTATACTTATAACACAGATTCTTTAAGTACTATTCTTTAAGTAAGATAGAGTATCACAAATCATTCTCTTTGTCAAGTGCTTCTTGCATGTGTGCATGATACCCCATCTCAAATCCATTCCAGAAGTTAGATTTGATAACCTTGTTGTCGATCTGCTCAGAGTCCTTGCGCCCAACTAGGAATCCCAGTGCAAACGCTAGACCGATCAAGGCTACCAACCATCCATCAAGTGTCAACGTACTGCTCCTTTAGGTTGAACATGAAAGCATTGATGACACCGTGAAACATCTTGTTCTGCTTATGCGAATCCTTGATCTTCAACTGTACTATCTCTAGCTTCTCACGTGCTTCTCTTACATTAAGTTTCTCTGTTATCACCCTGAATGTATTGTCTTCTAGTTCAGCGATGATTACGTATGCGTCTGGTTTGTTATCCATGTTACCTTCCTAGTGCTAGTAGTATCATTACAACCATAGATAAAGTCAGTGCTCTGCCTACGATCATTACGTATTGTGGTGGTAGCGGTATCGCTATGTACAGTGACAACACTACCAACCATGTAAGTAAACCCATTACTCGTCGTCACCCCAATCCTTTGTTACTGTGCAGTTGTTCCAACCATCATCGTATGCGTCGATCTCCTCTTGTGTCATGTGTTCCATTGTTACGACACGTGATCCTAAACTGTCAAGCCATAGGTTAGGCATAGCTCTGCGTCCGTAGTATCTATCAGCGTGACCCCTGTCGTATGCAGATTCCAACCTGTCCATTGCCATTGCGTTTACTTTACCCATGTTATTTCCTTTCGATTTGCTTATGCGGATTAAGATTCAATTAACCATGCTAGAATATAGCAACAGATTAGTATTGTCAAGAGAAAAATTCCTATTGTCATTGTCAACCCCTTAGATATTGTGTTCACGTTTCCATGTAGTCCATGTAATTGCTTGCAATTCATGAGGTAGTATGCCTACACGCTTTGCAGCTTTAACATATGCAGCTTGCATGTCAAGATATAATTTCTTACCCATGTTTGTCTTGTCTGTGGTCAGTCCTTCACGATACCCACGAGCAATGTTGAGTGCATGTCCGTCAATCGTAACCTCATTGAGTCCACGAATGTTAGAGTAGAATGATCTGATTTTCTGTCCGTTGAGTCGAGTCAGTATGTCATCATCATCAACTAGATTATCTGACAGGATAGACCACGCCTTTTCTTTCATCTTGTTATAACACGACACCTTGAAGTCGGTCAGATCACCACCTTGTATCCATGCAACACACATTGTTTCTGTGTCCTTGATGTTGCGTTCCCACCGATTGTTGGGTGACAGCGCAGCCATGACACCAATGACAGTATGACGGTGGATCATGTACTTGGTTGAGATTACTTTTGCGTATCTTGCCGCACGATCATACCATTCTAGACCGTTTGCGTGGTCCTCTGGTGTTGCTCTGCGGTATACTTTGAGTATGTTTTTGACGTGTTGTGTCATTGGTCCTGTTCCTCTTTCTTTCCTATTTGTGTTGGTTTATCTAGTGACACCTTAACAGATGTCACCAATAAATCAACCCCTTTTATCCATTGTGTACTGTGTCTGGATTTCCTTTAACAGTGATCCAATACATGTTTAAATCTGGTCGGTATGTCCAAGCATCATGTTTCATTGCTTCATCTTTAGAAACATCTTTTAAAGAGCCTACACTTTCCCTTGTCTGATCGGAATAAACCAGTTCAGCATATTGTTTATTGCACTCTGATACCCTAAGTATACTTTCCTGATTTTCAACGAACCCCTTGCCTATAACGTGTTCTTTGAAATCATCCCATAACATCATATAGGACGGCTCAATTTCACCTTTATACGATCCGATACAGTGTACCATGTTACCTTTCATTTTTTGCATGGCTCTTGCGGTATCTATATGACGCAAAAATTTAGCTTGTGTGTGTGTGTCGGTTACATTGTCTATTGAGAATATAACGTATTTCATTTTTCTTTCCTCTTTTGATTGACCGTCTTGGAATGGTGCTATTGTGGCAGCACCTAACCAAGAATGTCAATAGTTAATTTGTTTTTCTAGTTCTTCAAGTTGTTTTCTTATTTGTTTGTGCTTTTCTGCAATCTTTTTGTTATTCTCTTTTATTGTCTTTAAAAGATATTCAAGTTCTTGATCAGTTGTCATTGTTTCTTTCTTTCGTGTTGTTGTTTCGATATATTCAGTATTGCAAATTAAATCACAGTTGTAAACGACTACAAAGTATATCCAGTCTATACTAAAGGATAGGTCCAATTGTATATTATAATGTATACCCATTGAATCGGTTCAGATAGGTAAGAACTATTGACGTATTAATCCAATCAGATCAATCAGATAGGTAAGGTTTGTTGACCTTTATTGTATTTCCCTTACAAAGTGTTACATTATAACAGTATCGATCCTATTTGTGATCACGTTTACAGATAGGTCAGCATTCTTGACGTATTATTTGTGATCACAGATTGCCGGGGGGTACTTTTTTGTGATCACACGCAGGGGTGAGGCGGGGGTCTAGGGGGTTCCTCTGTATTGTACATTACGACATAAAATTATCTCAGAAAAACATTAGACCCTGCAGAGGGGGTAGGTACTTGTAACAACAGAACCTGCACTGTACGGTCCTCTCCGTGGCTCTCAGAGGTATTTTACATACAGGGGTGCGGTGTACACTTGTAGTATCCTTACTTTAAGTAATAGTGTTTAAAGTATTATAATATACTTATAACACAAGTACTTGTAGTAATAATTACTTAAAGTAATATAGGGTATCATAAAAAACATCTGTTGTAAAGTAAATTAATTTTACACTTTATGTCGTTTTAGTGTTGACAAACCTATTGTTTCCGTGTTAATATATAAGTATAGGGGGACTAAACCATGTCTATGTATAACCTACAACAGCTTAAAACAGAGAACGGAATCATAAGGACTAAGAGTTTGTTTTACGAACTGTCCTATGACTCACCAGAGTATGCGTTGTTTACGCTGAAAGAAGAAGACATCGTGATGCCTGATGGCAGACCTGCTACGGCTCTGGGTAAGTTGTACATAGCATTTGCAACAATGGACCCGACAGAGTACCAGTTCGCTACTGCAGTCTTTGGTAGTTGGGAAGTCTGGGAAAAGATGCAGACGACTGTGCCACTCAAGAAACCTATTGAGAAGTGGCGTAGAGAGGCAGAAGTAAAACGTAAATCACTTGCCTTTGAGTCTGTTATAAAAGAAATACAAGAGGGTGGGCGTAGTAGTTTCACTGCAGCTAAGTTCTTAATCAACGAAGAATGGAAAGCTAAAGAAGACGGACGTGCTGCTCGTAAAGAAAAGAATCTAAAAGACAAGACTACATCTGAAGAAGCTTTCGAAAGAGCAGGTGTAAACGAAGACTTGAAGCGATTAAAAGATCAGGGTTTAATAAACTGATTCAAAAGGGAGGCGCAAGCGAATGGCTAAACGGCCTACAGTAAATACGATTAGTTCTGGCTATGCTTCACAGAGTCAGTTAAATGAAAACTTTACAAATCTTAAAAATGGATTTAATAATACTCTGTCACTAGATGGTAGTGCTCCGAATGCTATGCAAGGTGACTTAGACCTAAACGATAATGATCTTTTAAATGTACGTGCTATCTATGTAGATGGTGTTAATGTTCTTAATGTCTTAGACAATGTTACTGTTAGTACAGCAAGCCCTACAGGTGGTGAAGACGGTGACATCTGGTTTAAAGTATCTAGTTAACAAATAAAGCGAAAGCAAAGAAGGAATATAAAATATGGCTGCTCTTTCAGATCACGCAGAAGACCTACTACTAGACTTCCTAATGACAAGTGGCACTGCTACTCGTCCTACAGCCTGGTATCTAGCTCTATTCACTGCTGCACCTAATGACGCAGGTGGTGGTACAGAAGTATCTACAGGTGGATATACACGTCAGACGATTGCATTTAGTGCTGCTTCTGGTGGTGCTACAAGTAATACTGCTGACGTAAGTTATACTGCTTCGGGTGCTAACTACGGCACAGTTACTCACGTGGGTATATTTGATGCAAGTTCTGGTGGTAACCTACTATGGCACGGTGCGATGACTGCATCTAAGACTGTTGAAGATGGCGACACAATTACATTTGCTGCAGGTAACGTAGACCTTACACTAGCATAATAGCAAAGGGCTTCTGTCATGGCTAATATATACAGAGGCGCAACCGTAAGGCCAGTCTTCTACTACGAGAATACAAGTGGTGGTTTTAGGGCTGACCTTCAGCTTGATCTAATTAGTTTAGACGGTACTACTTATAGTTTTGAGTCTAGCGGTAATGGGTTTGAAACTACTACTACCTCAACAGATATAAGTAATTATGATACTGCTAGTTGGACTACTGTATTAACAGGTACTACATCAGGACGGTTTAACAGAGACACAGCAGGAACAGGTTCATCTGGTACTGGTCTAAATACTGCTGCTGCAGGTAGCTACTACTTATACGCTGAGACATCTAGCCCTGCGACTGCTGTAGGATTTGATTTTCTTCTTAGAGGACCGCAAGTAACTTTAGGGAATGACCCTGACTTTACTTTCTATGAGGCTCGTTATAGTAGCGACAGTACAATGGGTACGCTTAAAGTGTACCTTGAAGTTATTACTTCTGGTGCAGGTGGTGCTCCTACAGGATTATCTCCTTTACTTCTTACTACCACAGGAAACACTGCTTCTTGGGTACAACAGACAGTAGATATTCAATCTGTTGAAGGTTTCCGTATAGATGAAGCAAGTAATACACGTATTGCTGAGAACGGTGATGTACGTATTACAGAACAGTTCGTTGAAGGTTTATCTGCACTATCAGGATCAGGTGCTCTAGCTTCTGTAGCAAATACTACTTATCAGGCTGCGTCTAGTTTATCGTCTATTGGTTCTAAGCTTACTGCTGCAGGATTAACATCTGAAGCTGATCCTATTACCCTGAGTGCTACAGGAACTATGACTGCTACAGGCGGTGCGTTGTTCCAAGACTCAGTAAGTGTATCAGGAACAGGTACTGCTACGTTCCTTGGATTGAATAGCTTCGATATTAGTAAAGCATTCAGTGGAACAGGTACAGCAACCTTCGATGGTATACGTATTAAGAATGCTTCTGGGTCGTTTAGTGCATCAGGTACGTTTAGCAATGTTTATGACTTTGTACACTACGGTGCTTTACTTACAGAAGACGAAGAGTTTACACGTATTACTGAAGCAGGTGACACTCGTATAGACGAAGCAGGTAATACACGAATTGTTCTAATTGCAGGAAATGTCGGTGAAGGCTTCTTAGAAGCAGACTGTACACAGATTATCTTTAGTTCTACTGCGTATATAAAATGGAATGGTCAGTGGACTACCTTCACACCTAAAGTTAAACAAGATGGTACGTGGGATGACCCTCTAGCTATCTATAAAAAGATTGATGCGAATACTTGGAAGAGGGCTTATTAAAAAATGGCTAATATTAAAATCTCAGATATGACTGCTGCAGCCAATGCTTCTGGTACGCAGGAATACGAAGTAAATGAAAGTGGTACTACTAAGAAAGTAACTGGTGCTCAGATTTCTACTTATGTCAGAGGTACTGTAACCCTAGCTGACTTGAGTGTAACTGCTTCAGCTACTGAATTAAACTATAATGACATTACGACTCTAGGTACATCTGAAGCAAGTAAGACTGTTACTGCAGATGCTAACGGTGATGTTAACTTAACAGAAGAACTAAAAGCTAAATCATATAACGAGACATACGCTGCAGTTACTTCTACCTCTAACGCTACAACAGTTAACTGTGAGAACGGTAATGCATTCAGTCATACTCTGACAGAGAACACTACATTTACTTTTAGTAGTCCACCTGCAAGTGGCACTGCATTTAGTTTTAGTTTAGAGATTATTCAGGATGCATCAGCAAGCGGCTACACAGTCACATGGCCTACGTCTGTTGATTGGCCCTCTGCTACGGCTCCTACATTAACTGCAACTGCATCCGCTAAAGATGTCTTCGTGTTCTATACACGAGATGGCGGTACTAACTGGTATGGATTCACTGCAGGTCAAGCACTAGGTTAAGGAGTAATAACTAATGGCTTCTAAGAAAAAGTTATTACAAGCTGCATCAGGTGTATCTACAGGTATTCCAGGTGCATGGGACTTAGCCTATGCTTTTCCAGACGATCCTAATACTTATGTAACTTATGGTATGGGAATTAATGATTCTTCTAGCGGAGTTTTTGCTGAAGGTTCAAATCCTTTTACAGTATTCTTTAAACCTGACGGTACAAAGATGTATGTCATTATCAGCGCAGGTGCTTCAAGTGGTGATAACGACACAGTATTCCAATACTCTCTGAGTACGGCTTGGGATGTGACTACAAAAAGTTACGATAGTAAAAAGTTTTCTTTTGCATTACAAGAGACTAGCCCTTGGGGGTTGTGGTTTAAACCAGATGGTACTAAGATGTATATGTCTGGCTCTTTAAACGATACTCTTTTTCAGTATTCTTTATCTACTGCTTGGGATGTATCTACAGCATCTTATGATAGTGTATCTGTAGTTTTGTCAAGTTTTGCAGGGGATATAATAGCCACCGCTACAAGCATCTTTTTCAAGGATGATGGTACTGAATTTTATGTAATAGACCCTGGTAATGATGATGTCCACCATTTTACTTTATCTACTGCTTGGGATTTAACTGCAAGCAACTGGACAAGACAAACAGACTTTTATGTTGGGGGTGAAGAATCTTCTCCTGCAGGTATAGCCCTTAGTCCTGACGGTAAGTATATGACAATACTTGGATACGCAGGAGATGATTTTACTAGCTTTAAATTAAGTACTGCATGGGACACATCAACTGCTACTCTTATAAACGGTAGCCAAGTTTATGTTGGAGGTCTTGAAACTTCGCCAAGAAGTTTTGTTTGGGGGGAAGATGGTCGTGCTCTTTTCTATACTGGAACTGGTAGTGATCAAGTTCGAAAGTTATATGTGGGTGGATGGTCTTTCCTTTCTGAAGGAACAGCCCCAAGAGACATAGCTTTCAATGATGATGGCACTATAATGTACATCCTAGATGATGCAGGGAATGACATTAACTATTATGACTTAACAATTCCTTATGATACGTCAGAAGATAATGTTGTTGTAGATGGTGCAAAAAGATTCAGTCAGAATGAAAGTGTACCCAACGCACTTGACTTTAAAGCAGATGGAACAAGTCTTTACGTTAGTACTGAAAACAATATTACACAATATGATATGAGTACTGCATGGGATACATCGACTGCTTCAACAGGTAGTACTTTTAATCATACACCAACTGGAGCCACGGGTATGAGATTTAGACCTGATGGCACTCAGGTGTTTGTAAATTATCAAGCTGATGATACTGTAAAAGCTTTAAATTTAAGTACTGCTTGGGATATATCAACTGCTTCATATGCAACAGGACAATCTTTTGATTATTCAACTCAATCTGCAAATGCTTGGGGAATAGAGTTTAAACCTGATGGTAAGAAATTATACATTCATTCTGAACAAGATGACAAGATATATCAGTATAGTTTAAGCACCGCATGGGATTTAACTACTGTTAGTTATGACAATACTTTTTATGACGCACGAACAAAGATAGGTAATGTATCGCCACATGGGATCAGGTTTAAACCAGATGGAACAAAGTTGTTTTATCTTGATAGTAATGAAGATAGAGTCATAAGAATTGGTGTTGAAGATACATCGTAAGGAGAACTGTTATGTATTATGTAAAAATAGAAAATGATGTAGTTGCACAGTATCCTTATTCTGTAGCAAACTTAAAAAGTGATAATCCTAATACTAGCTTTCCTGCTAGTGTTTCGGATACCGTTCTTGAAAGATACGGCGTACACCCTGTTTCTTTTGAAGCTCAACCGTCTTATGATCCTGCTACAGAAAGAGTACAGCATAGTACTTCACCAGTTTTAAAAGATGGTACTTGGACTATTACAAAAACTGTTGTTGCTTTAAATGATGAACAAATTGCAAGTTATGCAAATCATGTAAGCGGTAAGAATAGAGAAAAACGTGATACTCTATTAGCTAATACTGATTGGACTCAGATGAATGATAGTCCGTTGTCTAATGAAGACAAGACTGCATGGGCTACGTACCGTCAAGAACTACGTGACATCAGTGATCTAGATGCATGGCCTCACTTAGCAGACGAGGACTGGCCTGTAGAACCATAAGGACACATCATGGCAAAGCAAGCATTAGA